>CAJDTN010000013.1_pt1 | contig 64699 bp, 47 predicted proteins | sample 7389801 | NCBI WGS metagenome assembly CAJDTN01 (sample SAMEA7055653, study PRJEB34461) | soil metagenome | biome: terrestrial ecosystem; feature: Peninsula; material: soil | place: Antarctica | collected 2016
GCCTGGGTGCGTTCGCGCAAGCCACGCATGGGTGCGGCCAGATCCAGTGGCGTGGCATACAACGCGAAACCACGGGGAAAAGTTTCGTACCAGCGCACGTCCTGGTCGCCGCGCGACTCCACGATCGCGTCCAGCCGTTCGACGAACAGCTTGGCGCGTTCGTGCAGGTTGGCGAAGCCGCGCGAGCGCTCGGCTTGCGAGGCGAGCAAGTCGGCCAGCGTGGACAGCAAGTCGCGCAGGTCGTGCAGGGCGGCGCGCACCTCGGCGCGATCGGTGAGCAACCGGAATGCGCCGCGCGAGGGCAGCGGATCGAGCGCCAGGCGCAATTTGCGCAGTACAGCCTGCAATGTCTCCACCGGCTCCAGCAGCAGACCGATCGCGCCGGTGACGCCGCTGCATTCGGTCAGTGCATCCTGCGCCACATCGGTGAGCTGGCGCGCGCTGAGGCTTTGCGAGAAGAACTGGCCGGCCAGCTCGGGAATCTGGTGCGCCTCATCGAGGATGAACGCTGCCGCGCCAGGCAGGATTTCGCCGAAACCTTCCTGCTTCAGCGCCAGATCGGCGAACAGCAGGTGATGGTTGACGACCACCACGTCCGCCTCCATCGCCTCGCGGCGCGCCTTGAACACATGGCAGTCGTCGTAGAACGGACACTCCACCCCGAGGCAGTTCTCCGCCGTGGAAGTGACCCGCGGCCACAGCGGCGATTCCTCCGGCACTTCAGCCAGCTCCATCCGGTCGCCGCGGCGGGTGCGCGCCGACCACGCGCGAACCGCCGCCAATTGCGCGGCCTGGGCCGGTTCGAAGTTGGCGCCTTCACGCACCGTCTGCTCGAGCCGATACAGGCACAGGTAGTTCGAGCGGCCCTTCAACAAGGCCGTTTTCGGCCGCACGCCAAGCACCGAACGAACCTTCGGCAGGTCGCGGAAATACAACTGATCCTGCAGCGACTTGGTGCCGGTGGAGATGATCACCCGCTCGCCTGACAATAGCGCGGGCACCAGGTACGCGTAAGTCTTGCCGGTGCCGGTGCCAGCCTCGGCGACCAGGCTGTCACGTCCGGCGATGGCCTGCGCCACCGCTCGCGCCATCGTCTGTTGCGCCAATCGCGGAGCGAAATTGGGTAGTTCGCGCGCGAACGGCCCTTCAGCGCCCAACAGGTTGCCAATGTCATCGTCCTCACGCGTATCCGTATCTGTCATCGCTGCAGTATCGCCCAGCACCGGCGCGCGGAACACCTGCACGGACCGTGACGGGCTGGCGGCAGGTGGCCGAATGCATCACGATGCACCGGCCGATTCATAGGGAGCGCAAGATGACGACCGAACTGTGCATGCTGGTGTGGAGCGTGGTGCTGGGCCTGATGCAGATCGCGATCACGGCCACCGGGTCGGTGGCACAACGCGGTTTGAATTGGGCTGCCGGCGCACGCGACGGCGAGGCCAGGGCGCTGACCGGTGTCGCTGCGCGACTGGATCGTGCCCGCCACAATTTCCTGGAGACCTTCCCGCTGTTCGCCGCCGCCGTGCTGGTCGCGTTCGCGCTGCAACGCCACGACGGCATGACCGTGCTGGGCGCCCAACTGTATTTCTGGGCGCGACTGGTCTATGTGCCGGTCTACGCCGCCGGCATCCCGTACCTGCGCACCCTGGTCTGGGCGCTGAGCATCGTCGGCATCGTGTTGGTGCTGGTGGCCTTGTTCTGAACTGTCGAGGCCGGCCCGCCGGCGGCAACACTTCTCAGTAGCGCGGAATGCCGGCTTTGTGGCACTGCTGCACCCACTTGCGCGCCGTGTCTGCGCTTGCCTTGTCGTGCACCTGCAGCCGCATTTCCACGATGGTCTGCCAGTTGCGTGCACACAGCGAGCCGAGTTTGGGGCCAAGCGACCACGATTGGCGGGCCAGCCGTTCGGCTCTGGCGAAGTCCTTGAGGCGTACGGCAATCTCGGCACGATCCTGCAGCAGGTCGGGGGCGTCGGGAGTGATCTTGAGCGCGTGATCCAGCTCGGCGGCGGCGCTGGCATAATTGCCGGCCTGCTCGCTCCGTTGTGCCGCATCCACCAATATGGCCGCCGCCGGATCGCGCAACGGCGTCACGTCGACGATCGAATTGTCGTTTGCACCGGCGGCGCGGATCGCGGCAACCAGGTCACGGCTCGGCGTCGCCGGCGGCACCGTCGGCGGTCCCGCCTCCGGTTGGTACGAGAACAGGCTGCAACCGGCAACCGCGATGGCCAGCCCCGGCAAGACCAACAGTGCAAGGTGTCTGAAAGGGAATCGCATCGTCAGTTTCGCCTCGGCATGCCGACCGAAGAGGCGGCGGCCGGGTCGCCTGCCGGCGCGGCGGAATCGCCGCTGCCGAACAGATCCTGCACGCCCTGCCAGAAACAGCCATCGGCTTCGGCAGGCAGGCTGCCGGCCACGACCGGCACTTGCTGTGCGCCCTGGCATTGTGCCTCGGTGCGTTTGCCGTCCTCGGGATTGACCCAGGCCATTTCCAGCCCCGCGCCAGGCGCAGCGGACAATGGCGTGGTCGGCAACTTGGCAAACAGGTCGCGCCATGCGCGCAAGCCGCCACTGGCGCCGAACAGCGTAGTCGGCTTGTTGTCGTCGCGACCCATCCAGAACACTGCCAGATGCTCGCCGGTGAAGCCCGCAAACCAGCTGTCGCGCATGTCATTGCTGGTGCCGGTCTTGCCCGCGGCGTGCAACCAGGCGAGGCTGGAGTTGCCGATCGCGCTGGCGGTGCCGTACTCGGCCACCTGTTGCATCGCCCAGGTGGTCAACCGCACGGCTTCCTGGTATTCGCCGGGACCGGATTGGACCTGGTAGCGCTTGATCGTGCGGCCATTGCCATCCAGCACGCCACGGACCGCCAACAATGGCAGTGCATGCCCGTCGGCCGCGAGATACTCGTACAACTGGGCCACCTGGATCGGCGCCAGATCCAGCGCACCGATCAGCAGCGAGGGGCTGGGATTGACAGCGCCGAGGCCAAACGACTTCAGGAAAGCCTCGATTCGTGGCAGGCCCACCTGCATGCCGAGATGGATCGTCGCCAGATTCCACGAATGTGCCAGCGCATCAACCATGATCAGCGGGTCGTGGCTCCGGTGGTCATCATTCTGCGGCGTCCACACACTGCCATTGGGCTGGCGCATGCTGATCGGGCTGTCGTCCATCGGGCTGGCCAGGTTCCAGCGTTGCGGCTGGGTCAGCGCCACCAGATAAACAAAAGGCTTGATCGTCGAGCCGATCGGCCGCTGGATGTCCAGCGCCCGGTTGAAACCCGGTTCGCCCGGTATGCGACTGCCCACGACGGCCAGCACATTGCCGGAATGAACATCGGTGACCACGGCCGCCGCCTGCACGCCATCGCCGCGCTTGCCCAGGCCCTTCAGGGTGCTGGTGATCGCCTGTTCCGTATACAGCTGTGCCGCTGGATCGAGCGTGGTGAAGACCGACAGGTTACCTTCGCGCAGCGCGTTCTCGTCGAAGTCGGCGGTGATCTGCTTGCGCACCAGATCCATGAACGCGGGGAAACGATTGTGTGGCAGTTGGCCGTTCTTGATGACGTCCAGCGGTGCGGCCTGCGCCGCATTGAGCTGTGCGGCGCTGAGCAGGCCAGTGTCGAAAAACTCCTTCAGCACCAGGTTGCGCCGCGCCAGCGCGCGTTTCGGCGCGCGCCGCGGATCGTAGTAGCTCGGCCCCTTCACCAGACCCACCAGCAGTGCGATCTCCTGCGGTCTGAGCTCCTGCAACCGGCGCCCGAAATAGAACTCCGATGCCGCGCCGAAGCCATGCACCGCCTGGGCACCCTGCTGGCCGAGGAAGACGTCGTTGACGTACGCCTCCAGGATGCGCCCCTTGCTGTAGTGCGCCTCCAGCAGCAGCGACATCAGCGCCTCGTTGATCTTGCGCGTGAACGTCTGGTCGCGGCTGAGGAACAGGTTGCGCACCAATTGCTGGGTCAGCGTGGAGCCGCCCTGCACGGTATGGCCCGCGCGCAGGTTGGCCAGCGCCGCGCGCGCGATGGCGCCGAAGTCGATGCCGATGTTGTGCTTGAAATTGCGATCCTCGACCGCCTGCAGCCCTGTCAACAACAACGACGGCACCTCAGCCAGTTGCACGAAACGGCGCTCCTCCTGGCTCGCGCCATACAGCGTGGCGATCCGCGCCGGATCCAGATGGGTCAGCTCGATCGGCTTGCCACCGGCGGCATCCTGTACTGATTGCACGTCACCACCGCCCACGCTCACCCGAATCCGCTTCGGCAGCTCGCCACCATCCGGGCCCGCGTAACCGCGCGAGGAAATCGTGTAACGCGTGCCCTGCTTCACCCAGCTGCCCGGAACTTCGCCGCGACCGTCGTGGCTGTAGCCGGCGAACGTCAGCTCCAGTTCCAGCGCGGCCGGCGACATCGGCGCGCCGACCTCGAGCGGCAGTGGCCGCGCGTACACCCGAGTAGGCACCGCAAATACCAGGTCGCTGAAGCGATCCTGCACCCGCTTGTTGAGCACCAGGACGTAGGGCAGGACGAAGCCGAACAACAGGCCAAGGCCGATCCAGAACGGGATGCGCAGCCACGGCCAGCTGCGGCGGGCGAGGGAACGGGTACGCGTCAAAAAGGCCAATGCAGAAAAATCCGGCAATCAAGTGCGTCGATCATAGAGCCTGCATACCGGCGCGCCCATGAACGCAACGGCCGGTTTGCGGGCAAAACGCGGGCAATGCGCCAGGTCGTCGTCACGGGCTCGGCTGCGGCACCACCCACATGGCCGCATCGGGTTGGAACGGCCGTGGTTGGACATGCAGCAAATGCTCCAGTTCAGCGTTGTCGGCCACCAAGTCATTATCGAGCCGACTCAACGGACCACGCAGCGATGGACACACCCGCCAGCCCAGCCGCAGCAGCCAGGCCGGTAGCGGTACGGGCACGGTAGCTCGCGGCAAGCTGCGGCGCACCCGCGCAAACATCTCCGGATAGAGCAGCCGCTCGCCGCCGCCGATTGACAAGATCCGCCCCACCGCCGCCGGGCATTCCAGGGCCGCCAGCACAGCCTGCGCGATGTCGTCGGCATGCACCGGTTGGCGCAGGCCGCGACCGGCCGGAATGGGAAACAACCAGGTACGCATCGCACGTCGCGCGATCGGGGTGAGGCTCTTGTCCAGCCCCGCGCCGTACACCAGGGTCGGTCGCAGCACAGTCCACGCGCAATCGAGGCGCACACAGGCCTTGGCCAGCGCGGCCTCGCCAGCGCGCAACTGGCGCGATATCTCGCGCTCAGCCGGCACCGCCGAATCGCGCTTGGTTTCAGCGCTCATCGAGCTGGTGGCGACCACTCGTGGCGCACCTCCCAGCGGAACCTGCGCCAGCCAATCGGCCAGCGCCTGCAACGGACCAAAGCTGATGATCGCGGACAATTCGGGCAGCGCCGGCAGTGCATCGGGGAGAGATCCGCGCAGCCATTCCACCCCCTCTCGCGCCGGTCTCGGAACCCGGCTCAACGCCACGATCAGCTCACCACTGGCTTTCAGCCGCGGCAGCAGAAAATGGCCGATCTGACTACTACCGCCGACGACCAGGATGGTCATGCAGGGCGGCTCACCGCCCGCCCTGCAGGCGGGCACTCAGGTCGAGCAGGCGCGGATGGTTGGGCGCCAGCTTGCGCGCCCGCGCCAGCGACTGGCTGGCACCAATGCGATCACCATTACCGAGCTCCTGTTCGGCGCGATCAAGCCAGGCGCTGGCCAGCTGGTTGCCCAGCGCCGCCTGCTGCGGATCGCCCGGGGCCAGCGCGGCCAGGTTGGCCAGCATGTCGCCGGCCTGCGCCAGCTTGCCGGCGGCGAGCGCCTGCTTGAGCTGCCGCTCGACATGCTCGGGCAGGCCTTGCAGGCCTGCTCGCGCGGCGGCGTCGTTGCCGTCAATCGCCAACGCGCTGCGATACAAATCGTAGGCGCTGTCGCCGGGCGGCATCATGATGCTGCCGTTGCGGGTCGCCTGCTGCGCTCGCCGAACGAGTTGCGCCACCGCGGCGTTCTGCTGCGGCGACAGGTTCGCCGTGACCACATCGCCACCCGCCGCAGCGGCCGCGGTCGACGATGGGCGGGCCTTGCTCTGCAGCCGGGCGCGCGCTGCCACCAGGTCGCCCGATTTCGGCGCCAGTTGTGCGGCCTGGTCGAGCAACTTGCCGGCCTGGTCGCGGTCGCCGGCATCGATCGCCGCATTTGCCTGCACGGTCAACGCCTGCGCCACGTCACCCAGACCCGCCTTGGCTTCGCCGTTGTCAGGATCGAGCGCCAGGGCAGCCTTGAAACGAGATAGCGCGGTGTCGTCGCCGCTGCCGGCGATGCGGCCGGCGCGCAAAGCCTCGCGCCCCTGCGCAAGCGTGGATTTCAGCGCACCGTCCTGTTGCTGGCGCAACTGCGCCTGCAGCGCGCGCAGCGCCGGCAGCGAGCCGTTGTTGGGTTGCAACGCCGCGAGTTGTTCGATACCGGCAGCAGCCTTGGCCAAATCGCCGGACTCCAGTGCATCGTGGGCCTGCACCGCGAGAGCGCTCCCTACCCGGTCCAGCCCATGCGCGGCCACTGCATTGCCGGGGTCAGCCTGAAGCACGCGCTGGTACAGCGCACCGGCTCCCTGCGGGCCATCAAGTTTGCCTGCCGCCAGCGCCTGCTGCGCCTGGTCGACCAGGTCCACGGTGTGTACCTGGGAGGCTTGGGCGCGACCGATCAGCGTATCGAGTCGATCGACGTCGTTGCCGCCGCCAAGCAGTTCGCGCGCGACCGTGGCACGCTGCGCCGCCTCGGCCAACTGGCCGGCCTGCAACGCGGCATCAGCCCGCGCCAACTCGCCCTGGCCGACCTGGCGCAGGCCGTCGCGGGCGCGATCATTATCCGGCTCGCGCGCCATCACCTGCTGGAACAGCTCGCGCGCACTGGTGCCGTCCTGGCCATCCAGATGACCATCCTTCAGCGCGTCCTGCGCCTGCGTCAGGATGGTGTTGAGGTCGGTGCGCGGCAGCATGCCGCGCAACCGGTTCTGGTTAAGCCAGAGCGCACCGACAACCGCCAGCACCAGCGCCAGCAAGACGGGCGCCAGCCAGCCGCGACGCGTGCGTCGCGAGGGTGCGGCGGCGGCACGGGCCTGGCGCGGACGGCGCGGTTCGACGGTAACTTGCGGCAGGCCGTCCGACGTGCGCGCAGGCGGCTCATCCACGCGGCCGAGATCACCCAGGGTGGGCTCGTTGCGAAGGTGTGGTCGGTTGTCGTGCGGGTCCCGGCGAGAGCTCATGATCCACGGCGCTGGAGATATCCATCGCAGCTTAGCATCGCGCCGGCTAGCGGCTTCGCCCCGCCAACACTGGCGTTCAGCATTCAGCCCACGCCGACGCGACGCGCATCGGTCACGTTCGGCAGCTCCAGCAACTTGCCGAGCAGGATCGACAGTTGCTCGAAATCGCGCACGCGCAGGGTGTAACGCATCTCCACCTCGCCGGTCCGCGGAATCAACCGGCTGGACGAGGCGATGATGTGGGTGCCCGCGTTGCTGATCTGGTTGGTGACATCCTTCTGCAACTCTTTGCGATCGTAACCGCGCAGCTCGATGTCCACCTCGTACGCCTGGCTGGCGGCCCGACCCCAGCTCACCTCGATCACCCGATCCGGATCACGCCGCAGCAATCGCGCCAGGCTGTGGCAATCGGCACGGTGCACCGACACACCACGGCCCTTGGTGATGTAGCCGCGCACGGCGTCACCGGGTAGCGGCTGGCAACAGCGCGCCAGCGTGGTCAGCAGGTTGCCGACGCCTTCGATGGTCAACGCGCCCTGCTCCAGCGTGGTCGGTCGGGGCGGCGGCGGCGGCGGTGTCGGCGTGGGTGGTTGCGCTGCTTCCTGCAGCACGCGGGAGATCTGGCCCGGAGTGACTTCACCCAATGCCAGGGCAATCAGCAGCTCGTCGTGGGTCTGCAGGTGAAATTGCGCCGGCAACCCGGACACATCCGCCTGGGGCAGTGCCAGCCGTTTCAGCTCGCGCTCGAACATGCCGCGACCGGCGGCGAGGTTCGCGTCGTGTGCGATGCGGCGGAACCACGAGCGCACCTTGTCCTTCGCGCGTGCGGTGTTGAGATAGCGGTGGTGCGGCGAGAGCCAGTCGCGGCTGGGCTCGGCCACCTTGGTGGTGAGGATTTCCACCCGGTCGCCGCTTTGCGGCTGGAACGTCAGCGGCACGATGCGGCCGTTGACCTTGGCACCACGACAACGATGGCCGACCTCGGTGTGGATCAGATAGGCGAAGTCCAGCACGGTGGCGCCGTGCGCCAGGTCGAACACCTCGCCCTTGGGCGTGAGCAGGTAGACTCGATCTTCCAGTAGCTCGGTCTGCAGGTCCGCCGCCAGGGTGCTGTCATCGCCGCTGCGCGGCTCCAGCAACTTGCGCATCCAGGCGATCTTTGCCTCGAATTCGGCATCGCTGCCGCCGCCCTCCTTGTAGCGCCAGTGCGCGGCCACGCCCAGCTCGTTGGCGCGATGCATGGCATGGGTGCGGATCTGCACCTCCAGGGTCTTGCCGGCCGGCCCCAGCACGGCGGTGTGCAGCGACTGGTAGCCATTCGGCTTGGGCCGTGCGATGTAGTCGTCGAATTCGTTCGGCAGGTGGGGCCAGCGCGCATGCACCACGCCCAGCGCGGCGTAGCAATCGGTGATGTTGTCGACCAACACACGCACCGCACGGATGTCGTACAGGTCGGAGAAGTCCAGCGACTTGCGCTGCATTTTCTTCCAGATCGAATAGATGTGCTTCGGTCGCCCGGCCAGCTCAGCGCGGATGCCGGCGGCGTCGAGCGCACGCTGCAGCTCCTCCAGCGATTGGCGGATGAAGCCCTCGCGATCGACCCTCCGCTCGTCGAGCAGCTTGGCGATACGTCGATACATCTCCGGTTGCAGGAAGCGGAAGGCCAGGTCCTCCAGCTCCCACTTCAGCTGCCAGATACCAAGCCGGTTGGCCAGCGGCGCATGGATGTCGCGGGTCAGCCGGGCCAGCGCCGCCGCCTGCTCCGCCGGCAACGTCACTGCAGCGCGCATGCGCGCCAGCTGCCGGGCCAACAGCACGAACACCACTCGCAGGTCGCGCACGATCGCCAGCAACAACCGGCGCAGGCCTTCGGCCGCGCTGTCGGGTGCCCGCTGCGCGTGCAGCGCCCAGACCTGTTCGGCCGCCTGCTGGCCAGCAACCAGGCGCTGCAGTTCGGCCGGTAGCCGGCTGCTGCGCGCCGCCCACAGCGGCGGATCGAGTCGTGCCAGCTCGAACCACAGCGCCGCCGCCTGGGTCTGCGCGTCGCAACCGAGCATCCCCAACAGATCGAGCGTGTCGCAACATTCGGCTTCGTTCAACGGGCGCGTGACGCACGCCTCCAACGCTTCGACCAGCACCGGCGGCGAGTGCCCGGAGCGCGCGCGCCACTGCGCCAGGCTGCTCGTTTCCCCAGGGGCGGATCGAACCATCAATGGACCTACCTCGCTACGATCAACACGCCGGCTGTTGCCACGGCGAACCGCGCCGGGCATGCTTGACGGATGTATTGCACCCCGTTCGCCACATCAGCGAACCCGGTGCGCCTGTCCGCGACTTGTCGCGTTATGGACCCGACCCATGAAAGCATACTCATTCCTGCTGCTGCCCATCCTGCTCCTGTCGCTGCTGGGCATGACGCCGCTGCATGCCCAACAAACCGTCTCGTTGCAGCAGCAGATGGGCAAGGCCAAATTCACCCAGGCCGGGCTCGACAAGTTGAGCCCGGCCGAACTGCAGCATTTGCAGCAGTGGCTGGCGCTCCACGCCTCCGAGCTGGCCGCCGCCGTACCTGCCTCGGCCGAGACTTCGGCGACAGCGGCCGCTGCCAAGTCACCCGGCCCGTTCAGCCAGCGGGCCAAGCCACCCACGGTGAAGCGCAACGACACCGTCACCAGTCGCATCGCCGGCCAGTTCAACGGCTGGCAACACGGCACCACGCTGACCCTGCAGAACGGTCAGAGATGGCGCGTGAGGGACGACAGCACACTGGTGGTCCGCGAGCCGCTGGCGAGTCCAGAGGTATCCGTCAAACCAGGGTTCCTGGGCAGTTGGCTGCTCAAGGTGCAGGGCTACAACACCAGCGCCCGGGTCGAGCCGGCCAACTGATCGAGCCTGAGTTCCCGGTGGTGTGCACGGAGGCCGGGCAGTGCTCATCCGGGACGTGCGGGCGGTCAAGCCAACGCCGCCAGCGCCTTCGCCAGCCGCTTGGCCGACACCGGTGCGGGGGTTTTCAGCTCCTGCGCAAACAGCGACACACGCCATTCTTCGATCAACCAGCGCAGCTCGGCCAGCAGGTCGGGCTCGGTTCCGGCCGCGCGGTGTTGCAGGTACGCACGCCAATACGGCATCACCTGCAACATCCGCTGCTGGTCCTTCGCCGGATCCTGGCGCAGCCGTTCGCCGCGCAGGCACATCGCTTTCAGGTAGCGCGGGTAATGAGCCAGCCGTGACGGCGACAGTTCGCGCAGGAAGCCGGGGCAGAGCAAGGCGTCCAGTTGTTCGTGCAAGTCGTCGTAACTGGCGCGGGCGAAACCAAGCAATGGCGGCTCCAGCCACGGTTTCAGTTCCGCCTGGACCTCGATGATCGGCTCGGCCAGCTTCAGCCGCTCGACGCCGGCGGCAAACAACTCGCGCGCAAACTGCGTGTGCAGCGTCTCGAATGCCGCGGCGGTGCGCGCGTCCAGATCATGACGTTCCAGCAAATCGTGGAAGCCACCTTCGAGCAGGTCTTCGCGCAAACCGTCCACGTTGCCCAGCGGTGCGTATTGCAAACCCAATACATTGCCGATCGGCAGGCGCCGGCGCGCCTGCCTGGCCTCGCTCACCAATGCGTTGCGCAGCAGGCGCACCACGCCCTGTCGGTGTGCCACCCGCGCTTCGTCGCCACGCTCGAACACGCGCAGAGCCACGGTCTCGCCCAGGTCGACCAGCGCCGGGTATGCGGTCAGGCCGCCATCCGAGCGCAACTGCGCGGGGATCGCCTCGAAATCCCAGCTGACTACGTCCTCGCGGGTCAATTCGATATCGGTCCGGCGCGAGAACGCCTCGCGCGCCTGACGCTCCCACTCGCCGCGCAACGCCGCGAGGTCACGGCCGCTGGCCAGGGTCTTGCCGCGCTCGTCATGCAGGCGGTAGCGCATCAGCAAGTGCGGCGGCAGTTCGACCGCAGCGAACTCGTCTGCGCCGATATCCACACCGCTGGCGCGATGCAGGAACGCGGCCAGCGCTCTCGCCAGCGGCTCGTCACACGGCGATTTCGCCTCGACGAAGGCGCGGGCAAAGTCCGGTGCCGGCACGAAATTGCGACGCAACACCTTGGGCAGGCCGCGGATCAACTCGGCGACCTTGTCGACGAGCAGCCCCGGCACCAGCCATTCGCAACGCGCCGAAGGCAGCGCATTCAACATGGCCAGCGGTAGGTGCAAAGTCACGCCGTCAGCCTCGTCGCCCGGCACGAAACGGTATTCCAGTCGGTACTTTTGCGCTGCGGCGTCCAGCGGCCGCTCCTGCGCGTCCTGCGCTCGCGGCACTCGGACATCCATGTCCAGCGTCGCAGGAAACGCCATCGCGTCGAGACTGGCACTACCCGCCATCACGTTGTCCAGCGACCAGCGCAGTGCTGCCTGCTCGGCCGGACGCGCCTTGCGATACCACACCCCCCGCGACGCTGCTTCGCCTCGATGCCAAGCGCCTCTTCAAGCACGCGCTGGTTTGCACGCACGAAATCTGCGGCCGTTCCGGCGCGTCCTGCGCCCGCGCCACTTGGCCGTCCATGGCCAGCGCCTTCAAGATCACCGCGAACCAATGCCTCGCGCAGGAAGATCGCGTGCGCCAGCGCTGGATCCTGTTGCTGGAACGTGACCGGCCGTTTCTCGACCAGCACCAGGCCGAACAGGCTGACCTGCTCATATGCGACTACGCAGCCACGCTTCCTGGACCAGTGCGCGTCGCGGCAATGCTTGCGCAGCAGATGGGCCGCCTGCTGCTCGATCCACAACGGCTCCACTCGCGCATTCGACATGCCCCACACGCGTCCGCCCAGGTCGAGAATCTGCGCCGAGAACACCCAGTTCGGCGCGGCCTTGGCCAGCGCCGAACCAGGAAAAATCTGGAACTTGCGCTCACGCGTGCCCTGGTAAATGCCTTTTTCGTCCTTGCGACCCACCTGGGTGGGGAGACCAGCCAACAGACTGCAATGGATCGCCTTGAAGACGCGATCCATTGCCGTTTGTTGATCAATAACGCGCGCCTCGCACTCGCCCACTTTCCGGTGCGGGGCGAGGCTTGCGACCGCAGAAAGTCCCTTATTCGGAAAGGGGAGGGGCCGGGGCTCGCGAGAAACCTGTCTACCCTTGCTCTTTCGTGCTTTTGCCGCACCCGAACGTGGGGTCACGTGCGAAACCAACCCGTCACTCCGACCCTCGTCCCTCAGAGGAGAGGGAGCAAGGTGCCAGCCCAATTCCCCCACCACCACCAGCAATTGCCGGTGCAACTCGCGCCATTCGCGCATGCGCATGAAGCTGAGGAAATGTCGCGAGCACCAACTACGCAACTTCGACTGGGTCAGTTCCTCGTGCGCGCCGCGGTAGGCTCGCCACAGGTTCAGTACGCCCGCGAAATCGGACTTCGGATCGGTGAACACCGCATGCGCAGCATCAGCCTGTGCTCGCGCGTCAGACGGACGCTCGCGCGGGTCCTGGAGACTGAGGAACGCCACGATGACGAGCAGCTCGCGCAAGACTTGTTGCGCCTCGCCCTCGACCAACATGCGCGCCAGCTGCACGTCGATCGGCAGCCGTGCCAGCGTGCGACCGATCGCGGTGAGCTGGCGCGCGTCGTCGATCGCGGAAATCTCGGTGAGTCTACGGAAGCCGTCGGCGATCACGCGCGGGTCGGGTGTGTCCAGGAACGGAAAGTCGTCGACCTCGCCCAGTTTCAGCGCCAGCATGCGCAGAATCACATTGGCCAGCGAAGAGCGCAGCAATTCTGGGTCGGTGAATGCATCGCGAGCGGCAAAGTCGGCTTCGTCGAAGAGGCGGTAGCAGATGCCCGGTCCCACCCGGCCGCAACGGCCCTTGCGCTGGTCGGCGGCGGCCCGCGAGATCGGCTCCACATGCAGCCGCTCCAGCTGGCTGCGCTGGCTGTAGCGCTTCACTCGCGCCATGCCAGTGTCGACCACGTAGCGGATCCGCGGCACGGTCAGCGAAGTCTCGGCCACGTTGGTAGCCAGCACCACGCGACGCTTCACACCGGGCTTGAACACGCGATCCTGGTCGCCAGCGGAGAGTCGCGCATACAGCGGCATGATTTCGGTTTCGCGATACTGCCGCCGCGACAGCAACTGATGCGTGTCGCGGATTTCGCGTTCGCCGGGCAGGAATACCAGCACGTCGCCACGCGGATCATCGTGGGTGATTTCGTCGAGTACCGCCGCGATGTGCTCGGCGCTGCCCTGCTGCATGTCTTTGCTGCGACCCTGGCGCGCCGCTATTTCATCCAGCGAGCGCCAGCGCAACTCCACCGGATACGCACGTCCTTCCACTTCCACCACCGGCGCGCCACCGAAATGCTCCGCGAACCGCGCCGTGTCGATCGTCGCCGAGGTGACGATGATCTTCAGCTCCGGGCGTTTCACCACAAGTCGCTTGAGGTAACCCAGCAAAAAGTCGATGTTCAGACTGCGCTCGTGCGCCTCGTCGATGATCAACGTGTCGTAGGCGCTGAGCCATGGATCACCCTGGGTTTCGGCGAGCAGGATGCCGTCGGTCATGAACTTGATCAGGCTACGCTCGGACACCTGGTCGTTGAAGCGCACCTGGAAGCCCACGATCTCGCCCAGCGGCGTGCCCAATTCCTCGGCCACACGCCGCGCCATCGAGCGGGCCGCCAACCGGCGCGGCTGGGTGCAGCCGATCATCCCGGCCTCGCCGCGGCCGGCGGCCAGGCACAGCTTCGGCAACTGGGTGGTCTTGCCCGAACCGGTCTCGCCAGCGACCACCACAACCTGATGTTCGCGGATCAGCTTGACGATGTCTTTGCCACGCGCGCTGATCGGCAGCGATGCGTCGAGCCGGAGGGCCGGCTTGGCCGCGACGCGGGCGCGCCGCTTGGCCGCGGAGCGCTCGATGTCGGCGACCAGCATCCCCAGCTTCTTGTCATCGGGTCGACGCGACAGCGTGCGCCAGCGTCCAACCAGGCGCCCGAAATCGCGGCTGCACACCGCATCCAGCTGCCGGCGCAATTTGCGCAGGCCTGGATCGGCGACAGCATCGGGCATGGGCGAGCGGGTGTCGTTCATCGGACTGCGCATGATAGCTGGCGGCATCGGCGAGCCAAGGGGTCAGGCGAGCCAAGGAGCGAACCAAGGGGTCAGAGTCAAAGGAGCCAAGGGGTCAGAGTCACTTTTCGCAAGCGAAAAGCGACTCTGACCCCCACGCGCTCCTCCCCATGAACCAGGTCGGCACGCCCAACACGGGTTCGTGTCGAACCACGACAAAGCCCAGCGTTTCGTAGAAAGCCACGTTGATCGCCAGATCCGTCTCCAGCCAGGCGACTTCGCCAAGCGCATCGAGGCGCATGCAACACTGCATCATCAGTTCGCGTCCCACGCCTTGCCGGCGCCACGGCGGCAGCACCGCGAGCGGGCCGATATGCGCATGTGGCCCACGCGGGTCGTTGCGTGTCCAGGTTGAGAGCCAGCGATGAATGCGCAACGCACTGAGCGGCGGGTTGCTGGCAATAATCGCGCCGGCCATGCGCAGCATTTCCCTTCGCGCCGGACGACAGCAGCCTGGCTTCATCATGCCCAGCACGCCTGCCAGCTCACCGTGCACACTGGCACCGAGCAACACACCGTTCGAGTGAACGTGAGTCACCAACTGCCCAAGAAATCGTCGAAGGCGCTGTTGACGGCGGAGCGGGTCAACACCGAACGCCCTTACATGCATCGGGTTGTCACGCATGCCTTCGGCCAGCAGGGCCACTGCTGCGTCCAGCTCCTCAGGCGCCAGCACCCTGATCGCGGGATGCAGGCCGGCATCGGCCGCTGGGTGCGATGCCGGCTGCCGCGCCATCAGAAGCGGTAGATTGCCGCCAGCCCGGTGCGCGTCGGCATCCGTTCGGCCGGCACCATGACCACCTCGCCACCGGCGGCCAACACGAGTTCACCAAGGTCGTCGAGCAGATCGTCCATCTCCGGATCGTCCAGCTCGCCCAGGGTAAGTTCGCCGCTGGCCGGATCCATCCGCCCGGCCACCTGACGCTCGGCTTCGAGCAGCAACGTTTCGATACGACCAGCCACGGCCGCCTTGGCCGCCGCGGCCAGATCGTCGGTAGCCTGCTCGCGCGGGCCGGCCGCATGGAAACGGTCAACCAGGCCAGCAAGGCGCTTCAGATAGTGCGGTTGCAACAGTTCCCAGACGCGCTGGCGCAACGCATCCAGCGTCAGGTCGCCCGGATAGACGTCGATGCTCTCTTCGAGCAGGTTCGGGTTGTGGCTGATCTCGCGGAACTGGTGATGGTATTCCGGCATGGCAGCCAGCAACAAGGGCAGCCCGGTTGGCCGCGAGTGGTGTTCGAGAATGTTGCGATCGACCGCGCGGAAGAAATGCTCGGTGTCGGCCCGGATGCCATCCTGCTTCACATCGCTGGCGCCGTGACGCCCCATCGTTTGGTGCTTGATCGGACCGTGGGTACGGATGGAACGGTCGCGCTCGACGTCGCGGTCCAGGGCATCTGCCAAGGTAGACGGAACCTCCGGCGCCAGCTCGATTTCATCGAGACTGTCACGGTTGCCCTCGAACAATCGCGCCTGGTTGCGGTTCAGACCAAGCACCTGATAGCGGTCAGCGGACTGCACGATGCGCAGCAACGGTTTGGTATGGAAGCTGTCGGCGACCACGGCCAGCTCGGCAACCGGTCGTTGCAGCCGGTAGACCCGGAAGAAATCCGGCGCCACCAGCACGGCCAGTCCGTCGAGGGACTGGTTCCAGAACTTGCTGTCTTTCGCCAGTGCGTGAAGTGGCGCAAGCAGCGACGCGGCGTCGCGTTGCGGATACTTTTTGTGTAGGGACTCGGACAGCTGCTTGACCAGGTTGCCGAAACGAATCGGATCCTGGAGATTGTCCGGGTGCTGGCGGTGGGTTGGCTGGTACAGCGACAGGCAAGGTGCGGCGCGGTCGGCCAGGATCACGGCTGGATAGTCGTTGGCAAGTAGGTCCATCGTCGGCAAACTCCTCGGCTATGGATTCCCCCCTACCTCCCAGACATCTAGCCGCCGGGAGCGGATTTCAAGCCCGGGCCGGCGGCCGGCGTCAAGGTCATTCTTCGCCAGCGAAAACTGACGCTGATCCTCTCCCGCGCGCTCCCGCCCCAGCCCTGCGGCGCCGGTCCCGTTGCCGTCGTCACGAAACCATCCGCACGGATGTGCTTCGCACGCGCATGTCGCGCGTCCTCAGACGGTGAGCTTGAGGTGGTCCTCGCCGGCGGTCGCCAGCGCCCACCCGGCATGACCTCACGCTGACCGCCGTGGCGCGGCATAATTGGCCCCCCGCGTCATATTCGGTAAGCTTCTTCGGTTAAACCGCCTGTTGCACAGGCTTCGCCGGGAATTTTTTTGAGCGCCACCGCAGCCAATCACAACAGCCGGCATCCTCTGCTCACCGCCATCGTGCTCGCGCTGGTCGCGGCCGCGCTGAATATCGGGCTGTGGTGGGGGGGCAATTACCCGCACGGGCCGGATGACTGGCATGGCAAGATCGATGGTTTCGCGCTGTCCGCGTTCCAGCGCTACCAGAGCCCGCTGAAGGGCGATTTCCCCAGCGACGACCAGATCTCCGGCGACCTGAAGCTGCTCAGCCGCTACACCTCGCGCGTGCGCACCTACTCGATGCTGCAGAACCCGCAATTGCCGCGGCTGGCCGAGAAGTACGGGTTGAAGGTGATGGCCGGCGCCTGGGTCGACCGGCGGCTGGACAACAACGAGAAGGAGATCGACACCCTGATCGCCCAGGCACGGCACTACCCGGGCACGATCAACCGGGTGATCGTGGGCAATGAGGTACTGCTGCGCAATGACATCAGCCCCGACGACCTGATGGTCTATCTCGACCGGGTGCGTGCCGCCCTGCACCAGCCGGTGTCAACGGCCGAACCGTGGCACATCTGGGAGAAGTACCCGGAGCTGGTGCAGCACGTCGACTTCATCACCGTGCATCTGTTTCCGTACTGGAACGGCGTCGCGCGCAAGGACGCGATGGCTGATGTGTTGGCGCGTTACAACCATCTGAAACTATTGTACCCGGGCAAGCCGATCGTGGTCGGCGAGATCGGCTGGCCGTCCAATGGCGATCGTTTCCAATACGCCACGCCGTCGGTGTCGAACGAGGCGATCTTCCTGCGCGACTGGTTCAACGTGGCCAAGCGCGACCACATCGACTACTACATCATGGAGGCATTCGACCAGCCGTGGAAGGAACAGCTGGCCGGCCGCACCGAAGCGTACTGGGGCATGTTCAATGCCGACCGCCAGCCGAAGTTCCCGTTCACCGGGCCGGTCACCGAGGACACCGCGTGGCCGTGGAAGGCGCTGGCGGCAAGCTTGCTGGCGCTGCTGCCGATGATTCTGTTCGCGCGGCGCTTCAGCCGCTTCAAGCTGGTCGGGCGGTTCTTCTATTGTGCGTTGATCCAGCTCGCCTGCGGGTTGATCGTGTGGGCTGCGACGCTGCCGTTCAACTTCTATTTGAGCTGGGTCGACTGGACCATGCTTACGTTGCTGTTCCCGGCGCAGATCGCGATCCTGGCGATCCTGCTGATCAACGGCTTCGAGTTCACCGAAGTGCTATGGCGACCCAAGTGGATGCGCCACGCCGGCATGTTGCGACCAGACCACCCGGACCGGCAGCCGTTCGTATCGATCCACCTGGCTTGCTACAACGAGCCGCCGGAAATGGTCATGGTGACGCTCGATTCGCTGGCTGCGCTGGACTACGCGAACTACGAAGTATTGGTGATCGACAACAACACCAAGGACCCGGCGGTGTGGCAGCCCGTGCAGGAATATTGCGAGAAGCTCGGCAAGCGTTTCCGCTTTTTCCATCTTGCACCCTGGCCCGGCTACAAGGCCGGTGCACTGAATTTCGGCCTGAAGGAAACCGCGCCCGAGGCCGACGTGGTGGCGGTGATCGATGCCGACTACGTGGTTCGCCACGACTGGTTGTCCGCCCTCACCGGCTATTTCCACGACCCCAAGGTGGCCGTGGTGCAGTGTCCACAGGCGCACCGTGAGTTTGCGCACAACACGTTCCGTCGCATGACCGCGTGGGAGTACGACGGTTTCTTCCGCATCGGCATGCACCATCGCAACGAGCGCAACGCGATCATCCAGCATGGCACCATGACGATGGTGCGGCGCAGCGCACTGGAAGGCACCGGCGGCTGGTCGGAGTGGACGATCTGCGAGGACGCGGAGTTGGGCCTGCGCCTGATGCACGCGGGCTACGACCTGATCTACGTCGATGAGCTGATGGGCAAGGGCCTGACCCCCGCGGACTTCAAGGCGTACAAGAGCCAGCGTTATCGCTGGGCGTTCGGCGCGATGCAGATCCTCAAGGGCCGCTGGAGCTGGATGGTCAAGCCCGGCCCGCTTTCGACCGGTCAGCGCTTCCATTTCCTGACTGGCTGGTTCAGCTGGTTCGCCGATGCGCTGTTGTTGATCTTCACGTTGATGGCGCTGTACTGGACCGCCGGCATGATCGCATTCCCGGCCCTGTTCAGCCTGCCAATGCAATTGTTCCTGATCCCGGTAATCGGCTTCTTCTTCGCCAAGATGGTGTTTGGTATCGTGCTGTATCGCGCCCGTGTGCCGTGCAACTGGCGCGACACATTGATGGCCTCGGTCGCCAGCATGAGCCTCTCGCACGCCATCGCGCGCGGCATACTGCACGGACTGACGCGCAAGAAGACGGCGTTCATCGTCACCGCCAAGAGTCGGCGTCTCGGCGAATCCGGCTTCGCCGCGTTTGCCCCTGCACGCGAGGAGTTGCTGATGGCGCTGGCGCTGACCTTGTGCGTGATCGGCATGGCGATGAGCTACGGCACGCGCTACATCGAAGGCACGTTGTGGATGTTCATCCTGCACAAGGCGGGCGACAAGGCGGGCTGATGCACCAACCGCACGCGCAGGAACGCGCTTGCACAAGGCGTTTTTGACGGAGGCCGAACAGGAGCAGTCGGAGCATCGGGCCCAAGCGCACCCCTCCGCAGCATCCGGACGTGCCTCGTGGCAGTTCATGCTCAGTCGACTTCAGCCTCGTTAAGCTCACCACTCCATACAACCGGCCAGCTGCCGGTCGAGGAATCAATCCACCCATGCGCCGCCCCCCCCGACGCCTGAGCTCGTTATTGCCGCTGCTGGCCCTGGCCTGGTCAGCGCACGCGAGCGTGACGCTGCATGTGGACGGGATCGACGATCCGTTGAAGGTCGCCGTGATCACCCGCGTGGAACTGTCGCAATATGCCAAGCGCGACGTCACGGCGGCGCAGGTCACGCGTCTGTACCAACGTGCGCCGGCCCAGGCCAAGTTGGCCCTGCGACCCTACGGCTACTACGACGCCAGCGTCAGCGGCGACCTGAAACAAGTCGGCAAGGATTGGCAGGTGACCTTGCATGTGAAACCCGGCGAACCAGTGAAGATCACCCAGGTCGAGCTGACGCTGGACAAGACCGCCAGCACCATCGCGCCAATCCGGCGCGCGCGGCGCGCGATCGAGCGACTCAAGGGCAACACGCTGAACGACGCGACCTACGAAAACGCGCGAGACGCCGTGAGCGCCCAGCTCACCGCCAACGGTTTTCTCGACGCCCGGCTCGTCACCCACCGGGTCGAGGTCAACCGCGGCACCCATGGCGCGGTGATCAAGCTGGCCTGGAATGCCGGCCCTCGCTACCGCTATGGCAAGGTGGATTTCGAGGGCTCGCAGTTCAATCCCGGCTTTCTCGACCGCTATGTGCCGTTCAAGTCCGGCGACTATTTTTCGCAGGATCAGCTGCTGGCCCTGCAGCAGGCGCTGAACGGCGCCGACTACTTCGCGGTGGTCAACGTGTTGCCGGACATCGACGGCGCAAAGGACGGCGTAGTCGATGTCGGCATCCAGCTGGCGCCCGCCAGGCGCACGATCTATACCGGCGGGCCGTTCATCGGTACCGACACCGGCTTTGGTGTACGCGGCGGCGTCGAACGACGTTGGGTAAACCGGCGCGGCCACAAATGGAGGAACGACCTGGTCGTGGCGCAACGGCTGAAGACGCTGTCGACGCTGTACTCCATCCCGATGCCCGGGCCCCACCAGCGCAGCTACAACCTCGGCGCCAACTTCCGCGACTCCGACACCACCACCTCGCAATCGCGCACGCTCGAACTGGTCGGTAACGAGACGCGTCAGTGGCGTGGCTGGATCCGCACGATCGGCTTGCATGCGCTGGATGGCACCTTCACGGTGGGCAAGCGCGGCAACGAACCGGACGACACGCCCGGCATCGAACGCGGGCGCAGTACCGAGGTGTTCGCCGAGGGCTCGCTGAGCCGCAAGCAGGCGGACAACCTGAGCTTCGTCCACCGCGGCTGGTCGCTCAGTCTGGCCGCGCGCAGCACCGCCGGCACCCTGCTTTCCGATGCCAGCTTCAGCCAGATCACCGCGGACGCGAAATGGATCCGGGCATTCGGCGCGAAGCAGCGCAATCGGCTGATCCTGCGCGGCAGCTTTGGCTCCACCTGGACCGATGATTTTTCCGCGCTGCCACCGCAACTGCGCTTCTTCGCCGGTGGTGACCGCTCGGTGCGTGGATACGGCTACCAGTCGATCGGCCCGCGCAACAGCTACGACCGGGTGATCGGCGGACAGAACCTGCTGGTCTTCAGCACCGAGGTAGAGCACTACTTCACCCGCAACTGGGGCATGGCGGCGTTCGTCGACACCGGCAACGCATTCACCGGCACGGATTACCGCCCGAAGATCGGCGCCGGCCTGGGCGTGCGCTGGCGTTCCCCGGTGGGCCTGGTCCGGGTCGACTTCGGCACGCCGATCCACGACTCGCACAAGCATGGCATTGAGTTGCATCTGGCGATCGGGCCGGATTTGTAGTTTCGGGAATCGGGAAATGCCGCATGAGCGCGATTCAAATATGAAGAGGAGGAAGCTGAAGGCATGAAGTGGGTCAAGCGCATTGCCATCGCATTTGTCACGTTGCTGCTGATCGTGGTGGCGGCGATCTGGTGGCTGCTTGGCAGCCAGGCCGGCATGCAGTTCGCGCTGGCCCGGGCGCAAGCTGCCAGCGATGGTGCACTACACGTGCAGCAGGCGAAGGGCCACCTCATCGGCCCGCTGGATCTTGCCGGTGTGCGCTACGACGACGGCAACGGCCTGGTCGCCAGCGTGGCCACTCTGCATTTGAATCTGCGCTTCTGGCCGTTGCTGGCCAAACGCGTCCATGTACTGGCGCTGCAAGCCGATGGCGTCAAGATCGCGTTACCCGAGCCCGCGCCGGAAGACACGTCAGACAACAGTGGGTTCTCGTTGCAGCCGCCGATTGCGTTGATTCTCGATCGCGTACATGTCGGCACCGTGAGCATCACGCAAGCGGGCGAGCCGCTGTTTGCTTCCAACCAGCTCGATCTGGCGGGAAGCTGGACCGCACGCGGCATCGAACTGCGCCGACTCGCGCTGAAGGCACCCGATGGTCATGCCGAACTCAACGGAAAGCTGGCCATCGGCAAGAACTATCAGGGACAGGGCGCGGCAGCGTTCGTCTGGAAAATTGGCGATACCGACTACGCCGGCCATCTCGATGCGCACGGCAACGGCAAGCAAGCGCATCTCGATCTCAAGCTCACCGCTCCCACCGTGATGCAACTGCAGCTGGACCTGACCCAGCGCGGCGACTACGCCTGGACCGCCAAGCTCGATGCGCCGCGCTTCGATCCCGAGCCGCTGTTCGGGCCCAGCTCGGTGAGAACGCTGGCGATCGCCGTGCAAGGCCGTGGCGACCGCTACGGCGGCACGCTCGAGGGCCGGCTCGATCTCAACGATTACCAGTTGCTGTTGCAACCGTTGCGCGCGCAGTTTGATCGCGATTACCGCACATTGAGCCTGCAGCAGCTCAAGCTCGGCTCGCCGCAGATCAAGGGCGCGCTTGAGGCAAGCGGCACCGTGCAGCTGGCCGCCACGCCGGTCAGCGCCGCGCTGGACATCCGCTGGAGCGACCTGCAGCTACCGGCGGACCGGGTCGGCCAGGTGTTGGCCAGCCACGGTGAACTCCAGGTCAGCGGCAACGCGGGCAAATACCACGCCGAAGGCAAGCTTGAAATCGGGCCCCCGGGGAAGCTGGCGCAACTGGCCTTGAGCCTCGATGGCACGACGCAGCAAGTAATCCTGAACACGCTGGCGCTGAAGCAGGCCCGCGGCAGCCTGCAGGCGCATGGCACGCTGACCCTGAAACCGACTCTGGCATGGCAGGCCGAAGCTAGCGCGGACAAGTTCGACCCGGGCCAATTGTTCGCCGGCTGGAACGGCGCACTGGATTTCGACATCGCCAGCCAGGGCAGCGTGCCGAAGGACGGCCCCGATGCCACGCTGGAAATCCGCAAACTCGGGGGCAAGCTGCGTGATCGCGCGGTCAGCGGCAGCGGCAAAGTCCATCTATCGCCAAATAAGGTAGTCGACGGCCAGCTTGACCTCGCTTCTGGCAACAGCACAGTGAAGCTGGCCGCCCGGCCGGGGGCCAGCAATGACGCCGAACTGCAACTGGCCATTACATCGTTGGGTGACTGGCTGCCGGATGCCGGCGGCCGCCTGGACGGTCATTTTCGGGTCCGTGGGCTGGCGCCAAAACTCAGCATCAACGGCCAGTTGAACGGACAATCGCTGAGCTGGCAACAGCAGAAGGCAGACACACTGCGATTGATCGTCGGCATCCCCGACATCAGCCATCCCGCTGGCAAGCTGGACTTGCAGACCGGCAACGTCTACCTGCAGGGCTTGCTGTTCCAGCAGATCAACCTGCTTGCCGAGGGCAGCCAGGCTGATCACCGGTTGAGCGTCAATGCGCGCGGCAGCCAGATTTCCGGCGAACTGGACCTGCACGGTGCCTTGAAGGGTTCGAGCTGGAACGGCACGCTGTCCACGCTCAATCTCGAACCGCAGGGCATGCCAGGCTGGCGCCTGCAGCAGCCGACGCAACTCGGTTACAAAGACGGCGCGATGAACCTGTCCGAACTGTGCCTCACGGCGGGTGATCCGCTGCTGTGCGTCAGCGCGCAACGCGACAAGCGCGGCAACCTCGATGCCAGTTATCGACTGCAGGCGCTGCCGCTGGCGCTGCTGCTGAACGCCGCCGGTGACGCCGACCTGCCACTGCGCGCCGACGGCAATATTGAAGGCGAGGGCAAGATTCGTCGCAGCACCGCCGGTGCACTGAGCGGTCATGCCTCAATCACTTCCGCGCAAGGCACGATCACCTACACCGACGACGCCCACGCACCGTTACTGCGCTACGACCAGCTGCGATTGAACGCCGAGCTCACGCCCGGTGGCCAGAGGATCGAATTGCATGCCGGGTTGGACGATGGCGGCCGCATCGACGGCCAGGCCACCATTACGGGTGCGCAGCAAGTGCTGGACGGGCAGCTCGAACTGCATATGAAGAGCCTCGCCTTCGTCGAGTTGCTCAATCACGAGGTCGCCAACGTCAAGGGTGGTATCGACGGCAACTTCCAATTCGGTGGCACGCTGGAGCAACCCGCCATCACCGGTCAAGCCGACGTGCGCGACTTTGCCGCCGAGGTACCCGCCGCCGGACTCAAACTCCGCGAAGGCCAACTTACGCTGAGCACCGCGAACGCCCGTCAGTTCCAGATCCACGGCAGCGTGCATTCGGGCAAGGGCAGCCTGGCCGTGGATGGAGTCGCCGGCCTTGGCACCAACGCACAGACGCAGCTGACCATCAAGGGCAGCCAGTTCACCGCCACGGATATTCCCGCCGCCAGCGTGGTGATCTCGCCTGATCTGACCGTCAAGCAGGATGCCTCGGGCATCAGGATCGGCGGTGCAGTCAGTCTCGATCGCGCCCGCGTGAACGTCGACAAGCTGCCCGGCGCGGGCACCGCCGACGGCTCGCCCGATGTAGTGGTGGTGGACGAAGAGCAACAGGAGGCGGCCAGCAAGTTGCCGTTGAGCGCACTGGTCAAGGTCAACCTGGGCGAACACACCCACGTCACCGGCATGGGCCTGGATGGCCGCGTGAGCGGCGTGCTGACGGTCAGCGATAGACCAGGCAAGGCCACCACCGGACAGGGTCAGATCGCAGTGGACGGCACCTATCGCGCCTACGGTCAGGACCTGAAGATCCAGCGCGGCCAACTGTTGTTCGCCAGCACGCCAATCGACAACCCCGGTTTGAACATCCGCGCTGTGCGCAAGCTCAACCCCAACGCCACCATCGACGAAGGCCAGGAAGTGGGCTTGTACGTATCCGGCACGGCTCAGCGCCCGATCCTCACCGTGTTCTCCAAACCGGTGATGGAACAATCCGACGCCTTGTCGTACCTGATCACTGGCAAGCCCTTGTCTGAGGTCAAGGGTGGCGAAGGCAGCATGGTCAGCGCCGCCGCCCAGGCGCTGGGCTCGGCCGCAGGCGACTTGCTGGCCAAGCGGATCGGCTCCGAGATCGGCCTCGACGACATTGGCGTCTCCAGCAACGAGGCACTCGGCGGCAGCTCCGCGTTCACCGTCGGCAAGTTCCTCTCGCCCAGGCTATATCTCAGCTACGGCGTGGGGCTGTTCGAGCCAGGCGAGGTGATCACCCTGCGCTACCGCCTCAGCAAACGCTGGAATCTCGAGGCCCAGCAGGCCACCGAATTCAGCCGCGCCAGTCTGAACTACCGACTGGAGCGATAGCCCGCTCACCACTCGACGCACGAGCGCGCATCCGTGCAGTCTGCGACAAACCACCTCACCCGAACGGCCCAGGCGGCTGTGCATGTTGCCCGGATGATCGACCACCAGCAGGCGAACGAGGTGTGGGATGGCGTATTCAACGTGACCAGGCAGATCGACGCCGAACGCGCCACGCCTGGCGCCGTCGCCGGGCGCAGGGTGACAGCGATCATGCGTACCCAATCTTCGGCGTGGCAAGAAGCTGGCTGACATCTCCGTCAATGCCAGCTACAGCACGAAATTCGCCACGGCAATGCAACCGGTGCACGAGCTGATCTCGTTCAACTTCAATAGCGGGTGCAAGTGGCGTGCGGCGGGCGACACGCTGCGCTGAAACACATCGAAATCGATGGCTCGGAACCAGCCAGTCGAGGACAGTGCAAGCCGCCGTAGCGCGGCAGCGGGCGCGCGAGTGACGTGCTGCATTAGAATGCAAGTTGTTTCGCACGCGCCAGGAGTCTGTCGGGCTTTGGTGGTCGAGGCGAGAATCCGGCTGTGTGAGGACAGCTCTCTGGCGATTCGCCGGTCCATAGTGGTTCTACGGACCAAGAATCGGCGGATAGTGGACTCCACAAACGGATTCGCAGACCGGCCAACCAAAGCCCGACAGACTTCCCATTGCACCGTCTCCGGAAATCCATGCGCCTCTACCTGCAAACCGTGCCCGGCAGTACCGACGCACCCCGCTACGTCCAGATCACGCTGGAGCAAGACTTGCTCGGCGGCTGGACGCTGTACCGCGAATCGGGTACCCAGGGCGGCCGCGCCACGATGAAGCGCGAGCAGTTCCTCGAACGCGACGAAGCGATCGCCGCGTTCGAGAAAACCCGCGATGCCCAGCTCAAGCGCGGCTTCCGCGTGATGTTTGCCCAGGGCCAGGAAGGCCCGTACAGCCGCTGACCCCCCGCTATTGCCGATGACCATGCCCGATACATTGAAGAACGACCGCCTGCTGCGCGCCCTGCGCCGTGAAGCCACTGACACGACGCCGATCTGGGTGATGCGACAGGCTGGCCGCTACCTGCCCGAATACCGCGCCACCCGCGAGCGCGCCGGCAGCTTCATGGGGCTGGCGCAGAATCCCGAGGTGGCGTGCGAAGTCACCCTGCAGCCACTTGAGCGCTTCGACCTCGACGCGGCGATCCTGTTCTCGGACATACTCACCATTCCCGACGCGATGGGCCTGGGGCTGTCGTTCGCACCGGGCGAGGGCCCGCAGTTCGCCCGCCCCGTGCGCACCGCGACCGACATCGCAAAACTCACCGTGCCGGACATGGATGGTGAACTGCGCTACGTGATGGATGCCGTGCGGCTGATTCGCAAGGAATTACATGGACGAGTGCCGCTGATCGGTTTTTCCGGCAGCCCGTGGACGCTGGCGTGCTACATGGTCGAAGGCCATGGATCGCGGGACTTCGCCACGCTCAAGACCCTGTGTTGGGAGCAACCCAAACTCGCTCATCAGCTGCTGGACACGCTGGCCCAGGCAGTTGCTGCCTATCTGATTGCGCAGGCCGCCGCCGGCGCGCAGACGCTGATGATTTTCGACACCTGGGGTGGCTTGCTCGGCCCCGCTTCGTTCCGCGAGTTCTCGCTGCGCACCATGACGCGGATCGTGGCCACCTTGAAAGCCGACCCGACCGCGCGCGAACTGCCGGTGATCCTGTTCTCCAAGGGTGCCGGCACCCACCTGGCCGAACTGGCCGACACCGGCTGCGCCGGGTTGGGCGTGGACTGGACGATCGACCTGGCCGACGCCCGCACTGCCGTGGCCGGTCGCGTCGCGCTGCAGGGCAACCTCGACCCGACGATCCTGCGCGCCAGCCCCGAAGTGATCCGCCGCGAGGCCCGCGCGGTAATGGACAGCTACGGTAGCCATCCCGGCCACGTATTCAATCTCGGTCACGGCATCACCCCGGAAGTAGATCCCGCACACGTCAAACTACTGGTAGACGAAGTGCACGCTTACGGGCGAATCCTGCGCGGCTGACGCTCGCCCGCCACCACTGGTTCCACCGTTGATCCACGACGGATTGCCCTGCAGCAAGGACGGTCTGGACAAGACCACCCAAGGCGACACCCACCGGCTTCTGGAAAACGCGCAACCGAACACGAGCGCTGGCACCACTCCGCGCGTGGCAGAGGGCAGAAAGGAGCTCTGCGATGTCCTGCTAAAGGAAAGCGACCCGTCGCCGATACTCATGAATGGGCAAGCCTCGAAAGGCACGCCCCGATCGCGTTCTTCCGGCGGCCGCAAGAGAGGTCATCCGTACCGGTATCCCGCCCCGGCCCATCACGTGGTACCGACTTGACCAGGTCTCATCGCGTATCCTCCTACCCCGCCGCGTTAGCGACAACCCGGACTCCGATGCATGAAGGCCACAGAACAATTGCGACTCAACGGCGGTTTGCCCAGCCCAAAGGGCGTGGCACTGGCGATCATGCAAATCAGCGGCCGTGAGGATGCAACTCTCGAAGAGATCGGTCGGCTGGTTCAGACCGATCCAGTGACAGCCAGCCGCCTGCTGCACATGGCCAACGCCGCGTCTGTCGCAGGGCGCCCTGTGGCTAGCGTCCCCGACGCCATCATCCGCCTCGGCCTGGAGGCGGTGCGTCAGCTCGCCATGGGATTTTCGCTGGTCGACCAATATCGTGCCGGCGCGTGCAAGGCGTTCGACTACTCGCGATTCTGGTCTCACTCGTTGCTGATGGCCGTGGCCATGCAGGAACTGGGCAAGCGTGTCCGTGTTGCCTCCCCCGACGAGCTTTTTGCCTGCGGATTACTGGCGCGTATCGGCTACCTGGCGCTGGCTACGTTGTACCCGAAGGACTATTCACGACTGCTGGAGTCCGGCGAGCCCACCGTGGAGCTGGAGCGGCAACACCTGCACGTCGACCACAACGAACTCACCTCGGCCATCCTGCTCGACTGTGGCATTCCGAACGCGCTGGCCGAGCCCGTGTTCTTCCACGAGACACCCGGGGCATCCGGATTTTCCGAGGGCTCCAGGCCCCACCAGCTGACCCACCTTTTCTATCAAGCAAAGCGTCTGGCCGACCTGAGTCTGGCCCTGCCGGAGGAACGCAACCAGCACCTCGCCGAGGTGATGCTGCTGGGTGGAAAAATCGGCCTGGATGCCGACGAACTTTCGGCCTTGATCGACCAGGTCCACGCGCGCTGGCACAGCTGGAGCACGCTGTTGAATGTTCCTGACAACGCTGTGCCCCCGTTTGCGGAAATGATTGCCACGCCGGCCAGGCCTTCCGACCGATCGACCACTCCGGCCGCGGCGCGCGTGCTGTGGATAGCCCATGCAGCGCCGGTCAGGGCAATGCTGGAGGAAATTCTCGGGAACATACCCGGCCAGAGCGTGCACTCGGCCAGTGATGGCGAGGAAGGACTCGCGCTGGCGGTGCAAGTGACACCGCAAATCGTGATTGTTGACTCGCGCATGCCGGGCATGGATGGCTGGGCCTTTTGTCACGCACTGCGCGCATCCTCATGGGGACAATCGATCTATCTGATCATGCTCGCCAGCATGAACACGGAAACCGAGATCAACCAGGCCACGGAAACCCGGATCAACGATTGCATCAGCCCAGCCCAGGCCGCGCGCATGCTGCCGCTACGGATGGGCGCGGCGAAGCAATACGTGAAACTGCTGAGCAAGTGGGAGCAGGATCGCTCACAACTCAAGCAGTTCTCCGCCGAACTGGCGATCAGCAACCGCAGACTGCAGCGCTACGCCCTGATCGACCAGCTCACCGGCATGCAGAATCGTCGTGCCGGCATGGAATCACTGACCCAGGCCTGGAGCGCGTCCGAACGCTCCGGAGAACCGGTGTCGATGATGATGATCGACATCGACCGATTCAAGGGAGTGAACGATACCCATGGCCATGCCGCGGGTGACATGGTGCTTGTCGAAGTGGCGGCAACCATCCGTGCTTCGGCCCGAAAGGAGGACTCGGTGTGCCGCATGGGCGGCGAGGAGTTCCTGGTGATCTGCCGCAATGCCAACCTGGAGTCGTCGTTGCGCGCAGCCGAACGCCTGCGCAAGGCCGTGTCCAATTTGAGGGTGGCCGTCGAGGGCGCACAATTGGGCGTCACCATAAGCATTGGCGTCGCCTCCAAAGAGGCCGACATGTCCGACCCCGGCACCCTGGTCAATGCCGCCGACAAGGCGCTTTACGCGGCGAAGAAGAAAGGCCGCAATCGCACCTGTTCGTTGCACAACGGGAAGGTGCGGCTGGAAGCATAGGCGCACAGGCGGCGCATCTTCAACCGCCTGGCCGGCGCGGCGACCGCGTCCGTCCGACCCGGATTCCCTGCGCGGCCGGCAGGCTCAGGGCCTGCCGGCAAACGCGTGATCCAGCCAGTCGTGCATCAGTCGATAGCTGCGTGCCGCAGCGGTCGCGTCATAGCGGCAACCGGGCGAGTCATCGTCGACTTCGGTGAAGCAGTGCACCGCGTGGCCGATCACCACGAATTCCCAGGCTGCCGGGCTCATGCGCATCTCATCCATGAACTTTCCGGCGTCCACCATGGTGCCCTTGTCGTCGGCGCCGTTCATCACCAGCACGCGAGCCTTGATGTGTTTGGCCAGCATCGGATTGTCGGTACCCAGTCCGCCATGGAACGAAACCACCGCAGCGACATCGGCGCCGCTACGCGCCAGGTCCAGTACCGCCGAACCACCGAAGCAGAAGCCGATCGCGGCCAGTTTTGACGGGTCGAGCGGTGCGCTGCCCGCCTGCGCCTTCAGTTGCGCCAGTGCGGCGTCGGCCCGCTTGCGCATCAGCGCCCGATCGCCGTACAACGGTTTCACCGCAGCTTGTGCCTGCGCCGCATTGCCCTGTTCCGGACGCACGTTTGCGCCGTACATGTCGGTGAGCAGGATCACGTAGTCCGTGCCGGCAATCATCTCGGCCTTCTTCACCGCCGCTTCGTTGATGCCGTACCAGTTCGGTACCATCACCAGGCCCGGGCGTTTTGCCGCGCTGGCATCGTCATACACCAGCACGCTGTGGAAGTTCGTACCCCCCAGCGCCCATTCGACGGGGCGATGCACCATCTTCGCTTGCAGCGCAAAACTGAAACCGACAAGCGAGAGCAGACAACAGAGTCGGGCGAAGCGCATGGCGGTGTCCTCGAAGTAGTGTGGTGACTTCACGACGTTCATGGAGCGGTGATTCAGAGCCCCGCGGCGTGTTTCGACAGATGCCGCTTCAACGGCGCGAAGCGATCGAGCAGACGCACGCCGAGCCCACGCGCGGCAACCAGCGGCGGCGACTGCCAGGCATAGATGCGAGCCAATGCGTCGAAGCCCAGTGCATCCAGCGTATCGGCACTGCGGCGACGACGCGCGTATCGGCGCAGCACGTGCGCTGCGCCAATATCGCGACCGGCCAGCCGCGCCGCCAGCATGGTGTCGCGCAACTCCGTGACATCGCGCAGGCCCAGGTTCACGCCCTGCCCGGCCAGCGGATGCACCGTGTGCGCCGCATCGCCCAGCAACACGAAGCGCTCCGCCTGATAACACTCGGCCAATTGCAGCTTCAGCGGAAACGCGGCGCGCGGCGTAGTGGTAGTGATCCGGCCGAGGCGGAAATCGCTGGCCACGCCAAGTTCATGACGAAACTCCTGCTCATCCAGCGCCATCACGCGCTGCGCCTCGGCATCGGGCAGCGACCACACCATCGAACTGCGGCCGTCCGCCAGCGGCAGCAGCGCCAGTGGGCCGGTGGTCAGGAAGCGTTGCCAGGCAGTCTGTTGGTGTGGCCGTTCGGTGCCGACATGCGCTACCACGGCGCGTTGCGCATAGTCACGCCCGCGGGTGCCGATGCCAGCCAGTCGGCGCAGCGGCGAAGCGGCGCCATCGGCAGCCACCAGCAGTGCCGCGGACAAGGTCTCACCGTTGGCCAGTTGCAATTGAATGCGATCCTCGCGCGCGTCGAAGCCAGTCACCTCGGCCGGGCACAGGCGGCGCACGCCGCACATGGATGTGCCAGTACTGCGGGCGCCGACGACGGCAGGATTGCCGGAGTCAGAGCAATGCAAGGAGCGATTGCCGGATGCGCTGGAGCCGCCGCTGGCATCCTCCAGCGCCTGCCAAAGGGTCCACTGCACCAGACTGTTCTCGACGATGTAGCCCAGCGCATCGCGACCGTCGCTGGCCGCATCGAAGTCGATTGATGCGCCACTCGCGGCGTCCCACACGTGCATGTGCCGGTAGCGTCCGGCGCGTGCATCACGAATGGACGTCCATACGCCAAGCTCGTCGAGCAGGGCCAGCGACGACGGCGCCAGCCCGACCACGCGCAGATCAACTTCGTCGCCGATACTCCACGCCGCCGGTGCGCGCGCTTCGAGCAGGGCGACGCCGAACCCTGCGCGGGCCAGCGCCAGCGCGGCAGCGGCACCGACCATGCCGCCACCCACCACGGCCACATCCAGTGCCGGCGCACCACGACGCACGAGGGCTTCTCCGACGGCTGCATTCACGGCACGCGCTCCATCACCGCCTGCGGCGGCTCCCCGCGAAAACCCATGCCGCCGCGCGCCAGCACGCGCTGCAACGGCGGCAATCGATCGCAGGCAAGCAGCACCATCGAACGCAACGGCGCCAGCAGCGGTTGCGGCAGGCAGGCCAGTTGCACCAAGCCATGGCTCATCGTCATGGTGCCTGCGCGGTCCGGCGCGCGCCGTGCCGCGTAGGCGGCGAGCAGCGCCGCATCGCCCGGGTCCACGCTCGCGGCGACCAGTTCGGCCAGGGTCAGCGCATCGCGCAAGCCCAGGTTGAAGCCTTGCGCACCAATTGGATGGACGGTCTGGGCCGCGTTGCCGACCAGCACGGCGCGTGGCGCGGTGATCCGCTCGGCGGCGACCCGATGAATCGCGTAGGGGTGGCGCCTGCCGGGTCGACTCAGACGGCCGAGCCGCCAGCCGAAGCGACGCTGGGCCAAGGCAATGAAGTCGTCGTCATCCAGCCCCGCTACCGCCTCAGCTTCGTCGGCAGCCACGGTGAGCACCAGTCCGCAACGCTGAGCGGCCAGCGGCAGCAGCGCCACCGGCCCTGCATCGGAAAAGCGCTCCCACGCACGATGATCGTGCGCGCGCTCCGGCGTGACCGTGCACACGAACAAGGCCTGCCGGTAATCATGCCGCTCGGCCGCGATACCCAATTGGCTTCGCACGAACGACTCGCTGCCATCGGCGCCGACCAGCAGCTCGGTATCGATGCAGCGTTCGCCGTCCGCGGTCCGGATGCGGGCGCGCCAGCCGACCGCCAGCGGCTCGATCGCGGCCAGGGTGGCCGGAGCGAGTCGGGTCAATCGCGTGCATTCGTCGAGCCGGCGCAGCAAGGCCGCCCCCAGCTCGCGCGCCGGCAGGGTCCAGCCCAGCGCCTCGACACCCTGCTTGCGCGCCGCGATGCGCGCGCTGCCGAACTCACCGGCGCGACTGACGTGGATGTGCCGGATCGGCGTGGCGGCAGCGCGTGCATGGCGCCACACGCCAATCGACTCGAGCCCGTTGACGCTGGCGCGCGCCAACGCCAGATTGCGCTCGTCGTAGCTGGGCTGGGCCCCGGCACGCGGCGACGCCGTTTCGACCAGGGTCGCCGCGATGCCGGCCGCATCCAGCGCGATCGCCAGGCTGGCGCCGACCAGGCCACCGCCGACAATCAATACGCCGGGGGCATCGCGGGCCGCGGATTCGGTTGCGCACATGACTCCATGATACGCGGTCGAGCCACCTCGGTCGTCACGCGTTGAGCTAGACTAGCGGTCTATTCAGATGCAATCCAAGGAGCCCCACATGGCCAAGACACCGATCCAACGCCTGGGCATCTTCGCGATGCTTGCCCTGGTGATGGCGGCCACCCGCCTGCACCATTTCGATACCGTGCCGGATGCCTCGTGGGGCGTGCTGTTTCTTGCCGGTTTCTGGTTACGCGGCTCGGCGCGCTGGGCGTTTCCGTTGTTGATCGCCGAAGCGGTGCTGGTGGATTTCTTCGTGATCACCGGTGCCGGCCTCAACTTCTGGAGCCACTACTGCGTGTCGCCGGCATACTGGTTCCTGCCAGCCTATTTCGGCGCGTTGTGGCTGGGTGGCAACTGGTTGGCGCAGCGCCAACTGGGCCTGCGCCTGCCGACACTGGGCCTGGCCGCCATGGCGCTGCTGGTCAGCGAAACGGCCTCGTACCTGATTTCCAACGGCAGTTTCTACTGGCTCAGCGATAGCGTGCCGCTGCCGCGCAGTCTCGGCGGCTGGGTCGCCAACCTGGGCGACTGGTACCTGCCGTTCCTGGCCACCACCGCGCTGTTCGTCGGTATCGGTGTCGTGCTGCACGTGGGCGTGAGCCTGCTGGCACGCAGCTTGCGCGAGGCCGGTCAGCCGGGCCTGAACCACTGAGTCGACGCGATGGGCAACCGGCTCTCGAAGATCTACACCCGCACCGGTGACGATGGCAGCACCGGCCTCGGCGACGGCTCGCGGGTCGGCAAGGATTCGCTGCGAGTCAATGCTTATGGAACGGTGGACGAGCTCAACAGCACGATCGGCATGATGCTGGCCGCCGACGGCGTCACCGACGACGTGCGCGAGACATTGACCCAGGTGCAGCATGACTTGTTCGATCTGGGAGGCGAGCTGTGCATTCCCGGCATGGCGATGGTCAATGACAGCGACATCGATCGGCTCGAGCAGATTCTGGACAAACTCAACGAGCCACTGCCGCCGTTGAAGGAGTTCATCCTGCCCGGCGGCAGCATGGCGGCGGCCTGCGGCCACCTGGCGCGCACGGTATGTCGTCGCGCCGAACGGACGGTGGTTGCGTTGGCACGGGTGGAGGACATTCGCAGCCAGCCGCAACGCTATCTCAACCGCTTGTCCGATTTGCTGTTCGTGATCTCGCGCGTGCTGGCGCGAGCCAGCGGCCACGGTGAGGTGTTGTGGCAGCACGAGCGCCGCCCCAAGCCCAAGCCTTCCGCCTGAGTCGCCGGATGTTGCGGCTGTATACCCACCCTGCCTGCCTGCGGCACGACCCGGGCCCGGGGCATGTCGAGCAACCCGCGCGCCTGCGCGCGGTGTTGCAGGCACTGGATTGCGATCGGTGCAGCGCGGTCGACTGCGTCGAAGCGCCCGCAGCCACCCGCGAGCAGCTACGGCGGGTGCACGACGAGCACCATATCGAACGCATCTTGTCCAGCAACCTCGTCGAGGGCGACACCTGCTGGCTGGATGCGGACACAGCCATGTCATCCGGTTCGGTCGAAGCGGCCTTGCGTGCGGCGGGCGCCGCTGTGGCAGCGGTCGATGCCGTGCTCGGCGGTAGTGCGCAACGTGCGTTCTGTGCGGTGCGTCCACCCGGCCACCATGCCACCGCCGACCAGGCGATGGGGTTTTGCCTGTTCAACAACATCGCCGTGGCAGCCGCGCATGCGCTCGCCGCGTACGGACTGAAACGAGTGGCGATCGCCGACTTCGACGTCCACCACGGCAACGGCACCCAGGCGATCTTCGAGCGCGAGCCCCGCGTGATGTTCGCTTCCAGTCACCAGTCGCCGCTCTACCCCGGCACCGGCCATGAGGACGAACATGGCGTCGGCAATATCGTCAACGGCATCCTGCCGCCCGGTGCCGGCTCGCACGAATTTCGCGAACTGTGGAACGGCGTGCTGCTGCCCCGCCTGCAGGCATTCAAGCCGCAACTACTGCTGATTTCGGCCGGCTTCGACGCCCACGCCGACGATCCGCTCGCGGACCTCCGACTGAGCCAGGACGACTACGCGTGGATCACCGGCCGGCTCGTCGCGCTGGCTCGCGAGCACGCCGGCGGTCGCGTCGTTTCGTCGCTGGAAGGCGGCTACAACCTTGCCGCCCTGGCCGCCAGCACCCGCGCGCACGTCCAAGCCCTGATGGAGTAAAACCTAAAGCCCGCGTGCAGCGGGCTCGTTCGCCCCCCCCGGCGACCGAAGGAAGTCCCCTTGCGGGAGTGAGGATTGAGGAGAGGGTACGGGGCCTCGTCGACTCCACCCCACCAGGCGCTCCCCGCCTTCGCCACGCCCGCGCACCAGGTAGTGCATCGCGACCAGAGCAACGCCCCTCCCAGATTGCCACCCCACGCTTCGCCCGCACCCTCATCCGGCGCTACGAGCCACTTCTCCCAAGGGGAGAAGGACCCTCTCGACCGAGTTTGGTGTCTATCAAACCCAGCAAGCCGCAAGAGCAGCCCCTTCCGCCTTCGATACTTCTCCTGCAATACAGGGAAAAGCGAAGCAACCCACCTCCGCAACCAAGCCCACGCTGAATGCCCAGGCGCATCCCTGGCCGCGTTTCTGCTAGCTTAACCAGCCTTTGAGGCCGGCAGATTTTATCGTGACAGCAACGTTCCCCCCCCGCCGCCTGCTGGCCGTCGCCGCAGCGCTGGCCCTGATCGGTGGCCCCGCCCGCGCCGGTGACGAGCAGCCAACAGCGAAGAACTCGCCGGACGCATCCAACCAGGTTTGCCCACTCGGTTCGTTCCACTGCGCACCGCGTCCCGCCAACTACGCGATGTGCCGACCCAATGCGCTGCTGAGCTTCTACGACCCTACCCTGGGCAAGGACAGCAGCCTGCGCGACACCAGCCCGGCCTATGTCGACGCGCAGCACATCGACAGTTCCAACCAGTCGGTCTACCACCTCTCCGGCGAGGTGCTGATGCAACGCGCCGACCAGCGGCTGCAGGCCGACACGCTGGATTACAACGACACCACCACCGACTACGACGCGCGCGGCAACGTGCGCTACCAGGAAGCCGGGCAACTGCTGGCGGCGTCGCACATGCGCGGCAACAGCAACGCCAGCCGCGGCACCGCTGACAACGTGCGCTACCAGATGCTCAAGTCGCGCGGCAACGGTGTCGCAAAACAGGGGCGCATGCTGGATGCCGAGCACACCCGCTACTCGATGGCCACATACTCCACTTGCGATGTCGGCCACCACGTGTGGGAGTTCCGCGCCGAATCGATCAGCATCGACAAGGCCAGTGGCGTGGGCGTGGCCCGCAACGCCACCATGCGCATCGGCAAGGTGCCGTTCCTGTACCTGCCCTACTTCAGCTTTCCCACCGACGACCGACGCAAGAGCGGCTTCCTCTACCCCACGATCGGCAACACCAGCCGCTCCGGTTTCGAGGTCAGCACGCCGTATTACCTGAACCTGGCGCCAAACTACGACGCCACGCTGGACCCGCGCTACTACAGCCGGCGCGGTCCGTTGCTGGCTGGCGAGTTCCGCTACCTGATACCGGGCACCACGGGTCAGGCCAATGTGGAATACGTGCCCAACGACCGCGGCGAGAACGATGGCCTGGCCGACACGAAGGGAAAGTCGCGCTATCTGGTCAAGCTGACCGACAGCACGCAGTTGTGGCCGGGATGGCGTTTCACCGGCTCCTACAACCACGTCTCGGACAGCAGCTACCTCTACGACTACGGCAACGCCCTGTCGCATGCGCCGGTTTATATTCTGCAGTCCGGCGCGGCCATCAGTGGCAGCGGCAAGTGGTGGAGTGCATCGTTTGGCGCCACCACCTACGAGAACACCAACCCGTTCGCGACCGACTCGTCGTTGCCCTACCGGCAACTGCCGTACGCGACGTTCAGCCTGGGCGTGCCGTTTGCTCGCTGGCTCGAAGCCGGCGTGGACACGAGCGCGGTGATGTTTCGCAAGCAGGGGTTCATCGAAGGTCAACGTGAGGATTTTTACCCCTACCTGAGCGCCGACTTCGGCAGTCCGGCCTGGTTCGTGCGCCCGAAGCTCGCCTGGCGATACACCGCTTACCAGCTGAGCGACGGGTACCAGCGCTATGGCTACTACGGACGACTCGGCGGTACGACCATTTCACCATTTACCGAAAAGTCACCGAGCCGCTCGCTGCCGATCGTCAGCCTCGATACCGGTTTGGTGTTCGACCGCAGCACCGCGCTGTTCGGCAGCAACTTCACGCAGACCCTGGAGCCGCGCCTGTACTACTTGTACGTGCCGTATCGCAACCAGGACAACTTGCCGCTGTTCGACACCAACCTGATGTCGTTCGACTATTGGCAATTATTCTCGACCAACCAGTTCTCCGGCGCCGACCGGCAGATGGACGCGAACAATCTCACTGCGGCATTGACGACACGACTGCTCGACGACAACGGCGTGGAACGGCTCTCGGCCAGCATCGGCCAGATCCGTTACTTCAATCCGCAAAGAGTATTGGGAACCGACTGGACTGGCTCGGCCTATGTGGCCCAGCTCGACCTGCAGTTGAGCGACCGCTGGCGCCTGAACAGCTCCTATCAATGGAGCCCGAACAGCCGGGCTGTCGAAGTGGCCACGCTGGGCCTGCAGCGGCGTCTGGGCACGGCCGGCATCCTCAACGTTTCCTATCATTTCAGGCGCGGCCGACTGGAACAATACGGGGCCTCAGTGGTCTACCCGCTAACGGACAAGTGGCGCGTGTTCGGTGCATGGGCATTTGCTCCGGCTATCCAGAGCTCCTACCAGCTTCCCACCGGCACTGTGGACGCCCTGTTCGGCGTTGAATACGACAGTTGTTGCGTCACGTTGCGCCTGGTTGACCGCAATTACGTCAACCAGTCCTACTACGGCACGATCCCACCACCGACGGGCAGCAACAGCAACCGGCGCGACAACGCGATCATGTTCGAGATCGTGTTCAAGGGACTGGGCTCGACCGGCGGCCAGATCGACCCACTACTGCGCCGTGATATTCTCGGCTATCAATAACGAATCCGCTCCGGCGACCCAGGTTTCCCCACTGATGAAGCAATTTCTTGCATCCCTACTGCTCGCCCTCGCGACCATCCTGCCCGCCCATGCGCAGCTGACGCAGTCCGCCGCACCGGCCGACCCGATGCTGGATCGCATGGTCGCCGTGGTCAACGACGACGTGATACTGCAGAGCGAGCTGAACAACGCGGTGCACACGATCGAGCAGCAGTACGCCGGCCAGGCTGGACAACTGCCGCCGATGGACGTGCTCAAGCGGCAGGTACTCAATCGTCTGATCCTGATGCGTCTGCAGGTGCAGAAAGCCCAGGAGCAAGGCATCGACGTATCCAACGCCGATGTCGACCGGGCGGTACAGGGCGTGGCCCAGCAGAACAAGCTCACTCCTGAGCAACTACGCGCCGCGGTGGAACAGCAAGGTTCCAGCTTCGCCGCCTTCCGCCAGGAACTGACCGACCAGATCACGGTGCAGCGCCTGCACCAGAACATCGTCCGGAGTTCGGTGTCGGTGACCGACAGCGAAGTCGACAACCTGCTCAACAGCCCAACCTACAAGGCCGGTGAAGTCCACCTGGCGCATATCCAGGTCGGCATCCCCAGCGGTGCCGACGCCGCCACGATCCAGGCCAGCCAGGCCAAGGCCGCGCAGGCACGGGTCGCGATCAACGGCGGCATGGATTTCAACGCCGCCGCGATCCGCTACTCCGACGCGTCCGACGCGCTCGAGGGCGGCGATCTCGGCTGGCGGCGCATGGACGAGGTTCCGCCTTCGTTCGCCGACACCATCTCCGGTATGAAGCCGGGCGAGATCAGCCAGGTACTGCGTGGTCCTACCGGCTTCCACATTCTCAAGCTGATCGGCGTACGCAAGGGCGACCGCAAGATCGTCACCGAATTCCACGCGCGGCAGATCCTGATCAAGCCGAGCGAATTGCAAACATCGGCGCAGTCACAGCAGAAAGCGCAGGACCTGTACAACCGCATCGTCGACAAGCACGAGGATTTCGCCGCCCTGGCCAAGAAATTCTCCAAAGACGACACCACCGCGAATCTCGGCGGCGACATGGGCTGGTTCCAGCCGTCCGCGTGGGGCAGCGCAGTCGCCGCCAAGCTCGCCGAACTGAAGGACGATCAGGTATCACAGCCGTTCCAGACTGAAGCCGGCTGGCACGTGCTGGAGCGACTTGGCACACGCCAGAGTGACCAGACCGAGGAGATCGAACGCGACCAGGCGCGCCAGGCTATCGGCAACCGCAAGGCCGAACAGGCCTACGACGACTACCTGCGCGACCTGCGCTCCAACGCCTACATTGAGATTCTGGTGCCTGCGCTGCGCGAGACAGATCAATCGCCCGCCGGTAGCGGCGTGCCCCAGGCCGGCTGAGCGTCGTGTCGCTGGCCCGGCTGGCCGTCACCGCTGGCGAGCCCGCAGGCGTCGGTGCAGAACTGTTGATTCGGCTGGCGACCACGCCGCTGGCAGCGACACTGGTGGCGGTCACCGATCGTCACTTGTTGCAGCGCGCAGCAGTACGCTGCGATGTGTCGATCGAACTGATCGACGACGACAGCTCCCGCGAAAACATCCGCCGCCCCGGCTCACTGCGCGTGCGGCACACGCCGCTGGTCGTGGAAGAGGCGCCCGGCCGGCCTGATCCGCGCAACGCATCGCACGTACTGGCCACGCTGGCCGAGGCGGCCGACGGCTGCCTGTCCGGTCGCTACGACGCGGTGGTCACCGCGCCGCTGCAGAAGTCCTCGATCAACGACGCCGGCATTCACTTCAGCGGACACACGGAGTTCTTTGCCCAGCGTGCGCACGCAGAAGTGGTGATGATGCTGGCCAGCCCGGAACTGCGGGTCGCGCTGGCCACCACCCACCTGCCGCTGGCCGCAGTGCCGGCGATGATCACACCGGCGTTGCTCACCCGCGTACTGCGCATCGTGGACGCCGAACTGCGCGCTAAATTCGGCTTGGCTGAACCGCGCATCGCTGTGCTCGGACTCAACCCGCACGCCGGTGAAGGTGGCTATCTGGGCCGCGAGGAACTGGACATCATCATCCCCACGCTGGAAGCCCTCCGCGGCGAAGGCTTGCACCTGCTCGGCCCACTGCCCGCCGACACCGCCTTCGTGCCGGCGCAACGCGCGCACTACGACGCGGTGCTGGCGATGTACCACGACCAGGCGTTGCCGGTGCTGAAGAGCGAGGCATTCGATCGCACCGTCAACCTCACCCTCGGCCTGCCGTTCATCCGCACCTCGGTCGATCACGGCACTGCGCTGGACCTGGCCGGCAGCGGGAGAGCCGACCCCGCAAGCCTGATCGCCGCCGCGAACATGGCATTGGATCTCGTGGCGCACAGCGCCACGCCTCGCTCCTTTCCCCTGCGGGGAGAGGAGCGAGGCGAGGGGCCAATCCCGCCCATACCTTCGTCCAGCGGCGACGAGGGTGCAGGGCCGGCCTCACTGAAAGCAATCAAATGAACTTCCGCCCCAAGAAGAGCTTCGGCCAGCACTTCCTGCACGATCGACATTACATCGACAACATCGTCCAGGCGATCGCCCCCCGCCACGACGATTTCCTGGTCGAGATCGGACCTGGCGAAGGCGCACTGACCCTGCCGCTGCTGGCGGCGGCCGGCAAGCTCACCGCGATCGAGCTGGACACCGACCTGATCCCCGGCCTGCGGGAGCGCGCTGCGACCGTCGGTGAGCTGCACGTCGTCCACGCCGATGTGCTGAAGGTGGACTTCAGCGAGATGGCGCGCAGCCACGGTGTGGCGCGGCTGCGACTGGCCGGCAACCTGCCTTACTACATCTCCAGTCCGATCCTGTTTCACTGCGTCGAGCACGCCGCAACAATCCAGGACATGCACTTCATGCTGCAGAAAGAGGTCGTTGACCGAATGGCCGCGGCGCCGGGCAGCAAGGTCTATGGTCGGCTGTCGGTCATGCTGCAACTGGCCTGCCGCGTCGAGCCGCTCTTCGACGTCCCGCCGCAGGCGTTCCGGCCGCCACCGAAGGTGGAGTCGGCGGTAGTGCGGCTGCAACCGATACCCCTCCACGAGTTGCACGACGCGCAACCCGAACACCTCTACGCCGTGGTCAGGGCGGCCTTCGGTCAACGCCGCAAGACCCTCGCCAACGCGCTCAAGCAACTGCTTGACAGCGAAGCGATACGCCGAGCCGATGTCGATCCACGCGCACGCGCTGAAACGCTTGCGCCGGCCGATTTCGTGCGCCTGGCCAAGGTCTACTCCAGCCTTGGTTGAGCGAATGCCGCGCATTCGCGGACGCAGCGCCCCATTCGCGACGGCAGGCCGTACAATCCGGGCATGACTGAACAATCTCCCTACACGATCGACGTGCAGGTTCAAGCGCGTTTCGTTCCCGATCAATCCAAGCCCGGCGACAATCGCTACGTTTTCGCCTACACCATCACCCTGCGCAATGCCGGCAGGCTGCCCGCACGCCTGCTTACCCGCCGCTGGCTGATCACCGATGCCAATGGCAAGGTGGAGGAGGTGACCGGCGATGGCGTGGTCGGCGAGCAGCCATGGATGCGTCCGGGCGAGAATTTCGAATACACCTCCGGTGCGGTGCTGGAGACTTCGGTAGGCATCATGGGCGGCAGTTATCAGATGCTGGCTGACGACGGCACCGAGTTTGAAGCGCCGATACCGACCTTCACGCTGTCCATTCCGCGCACGCTGCATTGATGGCATCGATCTGACATGGCCACGTACGCGATCGGCGACGTGCAGGGTTGCTACCCTGAACTGCAACGCCTGCTGGACAAGCTGCGCTTTGACCCCGCGCAGGACCGGCTGTGGTTCTGCGGCGACCTGGTCAATCGTGGCGGCCAATCGCTGGACACGCTGCGCCTGATTCACGGCCTGCGCGAATCGAGCGTGATCACCCTGGGCAACCACGACCTGAGCCTGCTGGCGATCGCGCAGCGCAAGCCTGACGCCCAGGCGCGCGTTAACCCGGAGCTGCGCGAGGTGTTGTTTGCCAGCGACGCGCCGGTGTTGTTCGAGTGGTTGCGCTCGCAGAAACTGTTGCACCACGACGAGCAGCTCAACTGGACGATGGTGCACGCCGGGCTCGCCCCGATGTGGACCTTGAAACAGGCGCAGCGTGCCGCCCAGGATGTGGAGCGGGAGCTGTCCAGTCCACGCCACCCGCGCCTGCTGCGTAACCTGTTCGGCAACCGCCCGGCACAATGGTCCAGCCGGCTGCAGGGGGTGGATCGATACCGCGCGACCATCAACACCATGACGCGCATGCGCTATTGCGACGTCAACGGCCGCATCGACTTCGACGCCAAAGGTACTCCCGGCACCCAGAAGCCGGGGCTGTATCCGTGGTTCTCAGTACCCGGCATGCGTCGGCGCGACCTCCGCATCGTTTGCGGCCACTGGTCCGCACTCGGCCGCTTCGCCGGGCTCGGCGTACACGCAATCGACACCGGCTGCGTGTGGGGCGGCAAACTCACCGCATTGCGGCTGGATGGCGAGGAGCTGCAATACATTGCGGTCAACGCCGAACCGCATCGCAAGCGCCCGCCCGGTGGCGAGGACTAAGCTGGTCCCGGTCGATTCCCTGCGCATGAAAAACCCCGCCGAGGCGGGGTTTTTTCTCACTGTCACACTGATTCAGGTCAGCTGGCCGTGACAGTGTTTGTATTTCTTGCCCGAGCCACAGGGGCATGGGTCGTTGCGACCCACCTTGGGGCCGGCGTGCTGCACCGGCTGCCGCGGCGCCTGCGGCATGCCGCCGTCGGCGGCGGTAGCGCCCACCAGTTCGGCCGCCTCGGCGAAGGCGCTGGGCGGGGCACCACCGCCGGTGGCCAGCATCTGTTTCTGCAGCCGCTCAGCCATGCGCTGCTGCTCGGCCTCCATCGCGGCAACTTCCTCCTCGCTACGGACGCGGATACGAGCCAGCATCTGCACGACTTCAGATTTGATCCGTGCAAGCATCTCGGAAAACAGCTTGAACGACTCGCGCTTGAACGCCTGCTTCGGATCCTGCTGCGCGTAGCCCACCAGGGAGATGCCCTGGCGCAGGTAGTCCATGCTGGCGAGGTGATCCTTCCAGGCATTGTCGACGACAGTCAACATGACGTGCTTTTCCAGCTGACGCATGGTTTCGTCGCCGATCTGCTCCTCCTTCGCCTGGAACAACCCATTGACCGCCTCGTTCACGTGCTTGAGGATCGTTTCGGCACTGACCTCGCTCTGCTGGTCGACCCAGTGCGCGAGGTCGAGCGACAATCCGAACTGACTCTCCAGTTCCCGGTCCAAACCGGCGAGATCCCACTGCTCATCGATGGTCTCGGGCGGCACATAGGCCTGCACCGTGCTTCGCACGACGTCCTCGCGGATGTCGGCGACGGTTGCAGAGACCTCCTTGCCTTCGAGCAGTTCGTCGCGCTGGCGGTAGATCACCTTGCGCTGGTCGTTGGCAACGTCATCGAATTCCAGCAGGTGCTTGCGGATGTCGAAGTTGTGCTGCTCGACCTTGCGTTGAGCCTTCTCGATTTGCCGGCTGATCATGCGATCTTCCAGCGCGTCGTCGTCCTTCATGCCGAAACGCTTCATCCAGCGCACCAGCCCTTCGCCGCCGAAGATGCGCAGCAGATTGTCTTCCAGTGACAGGTAGAAACGCGACGAACCCGGGTCACCCTGGCGGCCGGAACGACCACGCAACTGGTTGTCGATGCGCCGCGACTCGTGCCGCTCGGTACCGATGATGTGCAGCCCACCGGCAGCCAATACCTCGTTGTGCTGCTTTTCCCACTCGGCTTTGACGCGCTGACGATCTGCCTCACCAGCATCCTCGGGCAGAGCCGCCAGTGCTGCCTCAAGGCTGCCGCCGAGCACGATGTCGGTACCGCGACCAGCCATGTTGGTGGCAATGGTGACCTGCGCCAGTGCACCGGCCTGCGCCACGATGTGTGCCTCGCGCTCGTGATGCTTGGCATTGAGCACCTCGTGCACCACCCCGGCCTTGGTCAGCAGCTCTGACAGCAACTCGGACACCTCGATCGAGGTCGTGCCGACCAGCACCGGCTGGCCACGCTGGTGGCAGTCCTTGATGTCCTCGATCACCGAGTTGTACTTCGGTGTCTGCGACAGGAAGATCATGTCCGCGTTGTCCTTGCGGATCATCGGTTTGTGGGTGGGGATCACCACGACTTCCAGGCCGTAGATACTCTGGAACTCGAACGCCTCCGTGTCGGCCGTGCCGGTCATGCCGGACAGCTTCTTGTACATGCGGAACAAGTTCTGGAACGTCACCGTGGCCATCGTCTGGTTTTCGCGCTGAATCGGCACGCCCTCCTTCGCCTCGACCGCCTGGTGCAGGCCGTCGGACCAGCGCCGGCCGGCCAGGGTGCGACCGGTGAACTCGTCGACGATGATCACCTCGCCGTCGCGCACGATGTAATCCACGTCGCGCTGGTAGATGCCGTTGGCGCGCAGCGCCGCATTGAGGTGATGCACCACCGCCAGGTTCTTGGAATCGTACAGGCCACTGTCCTGGTCGATGACGCCGACCTCGCGCAGCAGTTCGTCGGCATGCTGCATGCCTGCCTCGGACAGCTGTACCTGCTTCTGCTTCTCGTCGACCCAGTAGTCGCCCTCGCCCTCTTCCTCGGTCTGGCGAGCCATCCGCGGCACGATCTTGTTGACCGCGATATACAACTGCGGGGAATCCTCGGCCGGGCCGGAGATGATCAGCGGCGTGCGCGCCTCATCGATCAGGATCGAGTCGACCTCGTCGACGATGGCGTAGTGCAGGCCGCGCTGGTAGCGCTGTTCCTCGCTCAGCGCCATATTGTCGCGCAGATAATCGAAGCCGAATTCGTTGTTGGTGCCGTAGGTGATGTCGGCTGCGTAGGCCGCGTTCTTGTCAGCGTGGTCCATGCCGGGATAGACCACACCGACGCTCAGGCCCAGGAAGTTATAGAGCTTGCTCAACTGCGCCGAGTCACGCCGCGCCAGATAGTCGTTGACTGTGACGACATGCACGCCCTTGCCCGCGATCGCATTCAGACACACCGGTAGCGTCGCCACCAGGGTCTTGCCTTCGCCGGTGCGCATTTCGGCGATCTTGCCCTGATGCAGCACGATGCCGCCGATCAACTGGACGTCATAGGGACGCAGGCCCAGCGTGCGCTTGGCTGCCTCGCGCACCACCGCAAACGTTTCCGGCAACAGCTTGTCCAGCGACTCGCCAGCGGCATATCGCTGCTTGAATTCTTCGATCTTGGCGCGGAGCCCACCGTCATCCAGCTTTTCCAGCTCGGCCTCCATCGCGTTGATACGGTGGACGGTACGTGAAAGCTGACGCAGCACGCGCTCGTTGCGGCTGCCAAACAGACTCGTCAGGGTACGGTTGAACATCGATTTTCCGGGTGGAGAAACAAAACGCCCGCCGTATTCGCGAGCCAATCGAGCATATTACTACATGCTCATTGCGGCTCGCCCGATCCAGCCGGGAACATTCAAGGGTGGGTCACACAGGCGAACCCGCCGTCCAGCCGAAGTTGGCGGCAGAAGCCCGAGGTTTCAAGGGACCCGACGAGGTCGCGGAGCTATCGGTGACTGCGCACGAATGCCAGCGGATTGACCACGCGACCGTGGTACCAGACCTCGAAATGTACGTGCGAACCGGTCGACCGACCGGTGGAGCCGGCCAAGGCGATCACGTCACCCACCTGCACATGCCGGCCGGGATGCACGTCCAGCTTGCTGTTGTGCGCGTAGCGGGTCATGTAACCGTTGCCATGGTCGATCTCAACCACGTTGCCGTAGCCACGGCGAACACCGGCGAATGTCACCATACCTTCGGCAACCGCATGCACGGGCGTGCCGTAAGGCGTGGCGATGTCAATCCCGGTGTGCCGCGCCGACTGACCGTCAAACGGATCGGGACGCACTCCGAAGTAGGATGAAATATAGCCTGGAGCCGGCATCCCGGTCGGCTTCAAATTCGACTCGATGCGGGCGTCGAGCAACAGGCTCTGCAATGCCGACAGCTGGGCCTGCTGGATGTCGAACTGGCTGGTGAGCTGATCAATGCCTGCTTCCAGCGCCGGTGGCAACGCATAGCCGGTGCCACTCGAATCCTCGATGCCGCCGACGGCCGGCGGCTGGTCGAAGTTGAACTCGCCGCCGTCAAGCTTGCCCACCTGCACCAGCCGCTCGCCGAGCGCGTTGAGGCGGGTTGACTGCGCCTGCAGTTGGCCCAGCTTTATCGCAAGGGCATCGAGGCTGCGCTGCGCATCCGCGCGCACGCCGCCAAGTTGGCTGTCCTGCTGGCGGATCTGCCGCTGCAAATCATGAATTTGTGCCAGCGCACGATCGCGCGGGCTGGCGACGGCCAGCGCCAAGGCGCCTCCCAATGACAAGCAAGCCAGTAGCGCCAGCGACAACATCGACAGCAGCTTCCAGCGCAAGCGTCCGTTGGCCAGGTCGAAGGTCTTGGGCAATTTCCTGGCGCGTGAGACGAGTATGATCTGCATGTCTTTCCAAGTTCGTGATGTCAGCACCATGCAACGCGCTGAATCTGCCACTTCCCGCCGCCGCGGCCACGGACCGAAGTCCCTTGCCGATTGCGGCTCCTTCGCGTCGCTGGCCGAAAAGGCCAGCGCGCTGGAAGCGCTGGATCGCGCCTTGCGCCAGACGTTGCCCTCGCCGTTGCGCCAGCAGGTGAGATTTGCCAACCTGCGCAACGACCGCCTCGTCTTCCTGGCATCTTCACCGGCGTGGGCCTCGCGCCTGCGTTTGATGCAGACACAGATCCTTGCCTCCGCACGCGCCATTGGCGCCTGCGCCAGTTCAGTCACCGTGAAAGTGGCTCCCCAACCACCGGCGGCCATCGTGCCGGATCAGTCAAAACCGCTTTCGCCAGCCGCGGCCACCCATCTCAGAGCTGCCGCCGCCTCATCTACAGACCCCGAGTGGCGGGAACTGTTCCTTGAGCTGGCGTCCTTCGCCGAAACCGCTGATTCCCCGGAGCAAGCGTCGGACTGAAAAGCATCCAGCCGACCCTGCAGCCATGCCATCAGGTGTCATCCGATCCCGCTGGCTGGCTCCACCATGGGGTGGGTTTATACCACGTGAAGTGTTAAGAGACATCCTGGAAGGCTTCGAGCCGTGAAGTAGCCCGCGCCACGAATGAGTCCTCGTCGACAAAAAATGGCCGGGTCTTGCGACTCGGCCATTTTGATTAGCGCCCCGCTGAATTCGCGCGGGCTCGTGACAGATTCGGCTCAGATCGCCTGTGCCGGATGCGCGTAGGAGATCGGCGAAACTGCCGGATCCTCGTGGTAGCTGACTTCTTCCCACGCCGTGGCGTCGGCGACCAGCGCCCGCAGCAACTTGTTGTTCAGTTCATGGCCGGACTTGTGCGCGTCATAGGCGCCAATCAAGCTGTGGCCGAGCAGATACAGATCGCCGATGGCATCGAGGATCTTGTGTTTAACGAACTCGTCCTCGTAGCGCAGGCCGTCCTCGTTGAGCACGCGATAGTCGTCCAGCACTACGGCGTTGTCCATCGAGCCGCCCAGCGCGAGGTTGTGCTCACGCAGCATCTCGATGTCGCGCATGAAGCCGAACGTGCGCGCGCGGCTGACTTCCTTGACGAAGGAGGTGGTGGAAAAGTCGATCTCGGCGCGCGAGGTACGCTTGCTGATGATCGGATGGTTGAAATCAATCGAGAAGCCGACCTTGAAGCCCTCAAACGGCTTGAAGCTGGCCCACTTGTCGCCTTCCTGCACCTTGACCGGCTTCTTGATGCGGATGAAGCGCTTGGCTACCGGCTGCTCCTCGATACCTGCCGACTGCAGCAGGAACACGAACGGGCCGGCGCTGCCATCCATGATCGGCACCTCAGGCGCTGACAGGTCGACATACGCGTTGTCGATGCCCAGCCCGGCCATCGCCGAAAGCAGGTGCTCGACGGTGGAGACGCGAACGTCCCCGGCGACCAGGGTCGTGGACAGCCGGGTATCCCCGACGTTGTCCTGGCGCGCACGGATATCGACTGGCGGATCGAGATCGGTCCGGCGAAATACAATGCCCGTATTCGGCGCAGCAGGACGCAAGGTCATGTACACCTTATCACCCGTATGCAACCCGACACCGGTCGCCCGGATGATGTTTTTAAGCGTACGCTGCTTGATCATTATTGTTGGGACCTGTGGAGGCAGCAGCCAATCTGGAGCGGATGCTAACACAGTTTTAACCTGTGATAAAAGCAAACCATACCGTACAGTCTGATTAAGCCTTCATGTTTCTTTCATCTTAAGAGAATAGAAGCTCTCTCTTCGCTCCGCCGCCCGACCATCCTTCCGGCCAACATCTTGCGCCGTGCCCGGGACGGGAATCCGGCACGGAACATCGAACCGACCACCACGGATACGCTCGGCGGCGGCTGGCCTTGTGCCATCCCGGCGCAAGATCGCGTTGTTGCATGCGCGCGGATCGATCGTCGATCACGCGCGCTCGTCGGGCCATGCCAGCAACCGGCACCCGGAGCGTCGCCGCTCGGCCGCCAAGGGCAACATGTGACATGGACCCGCGTGGCGAGCACGGGTTCCATATTCCTGCCTCCCTCTGGACCGCGCAAGCAACCCTCAGTCGGCCTGGCGGCGCAGAAACGCCGGAATGTCCAGGTAATCCAGCCCCGCCTCACCATGTTTGGAGCCGTTACTGGACTCGGCGCGACTCTGGACGCCCACTGTGGCCTCCGGCTGCGCGTAGTCGACCACCTCGTTGCCGGTACCGGTACGCAGCACCACCGGGCGCGGACGCATGTGCATCTGCTGGGTCTCGACCATGCGGATCGGCGGTTGCTGGCGCGATGCCGTAGCACGGTTGAGGCCGGTGGCCACCACGGTGACACGGACATCGTCCTTCATCTCCGGATCGAGCGAAGTACCGATCACCACGGTCGCATCCTCACTGGCGAAGTCGTGAATGATGCGGCCGATCTCGTCGAACTCGCGCATGGTCAGGTTCGGACCAGCGGTGACATTGACCAGGATGCCGCAGGCGCCATTGAGGTTGACGTCTTCCAGCAGCGGGTTCTTGATCGCCGCTTCAGCTGCCGCCTGGGCGCGGTCGTCACCGCGGGCGGTGCCCGAGCCCATCATGGCCAGGCCCATTTCCGACATCACCGTACGCACGTCGGCAAAGTCGACGTTGATCAGGCCCGGCGCGGTGATCAGGTCAGCAATGCCCTGGACGGCACCCTGCAACACCTCGTTGGCGGCCTTGAACGCGTGCAGCAAGGTCACGTCACGACCAAGTACGCTGAGCAGCTTCTCGTTCGGCACCGTGATCAACGAGTCGACATGCTGGGACAGGTCCTCAATGCCTTTGAGCGCCACCTGCATGCGCCGACGGCCCTCGAACGGAAACGGCTTGGTCACGATCGCTACCGTGAGAATGCCCTTCTCCTTGGCCAACTGGGCCACCACCGGTGCCGCACCGGTACCGGTGCCACCACCCATGCCGGCGGTGATGAACACCATGTCGGCGCCTTCCAGCATCGCTTCGATCCGCTCGCGATCCTCCAGCGCGGCCTGCCGGCCGACCTCGGGGTTGGCACCGGCACCGAGGCCCTTGGTGACGTTTTCGCCGAGCTGCAGGTGCGTGCGCGAGCCGCAACTACTCATCGCCTGCGCGTCAGTGTTGGCGACGATGAATTCCACGCCTTCGATGTTGGCATTGAGCATGTGGGCTACGGCATTGCCACCGCCGCCGCCCACGCCGATTACCTTGATGACCGCGTTGGGTGCAAGTTTATCAATCAATTCAAACATTTCCCGTCCTCCGTAGAGTTGTTTTCGTTCTAACCATGCGGTGAGACTCCTGTCCGCCGATGGTGGTGGGCGAATCTCCTTCCGCCCGCGGCGACGCTTCCTGCGTCACCGTTGATCTGTGTCAATCAGAAATTCCGCGTGAGCCAGCCACGCACCTTGTCGACCAGGCTGCCGACGCTGCCGCCGACCGGTCCACCCACACGCACGCCGCCGGCGCGCGAGCCATGCAGCAACAGGCCCACCCCGGTGGCATGCAACGGACTGGAAACCACCTCGCCGAGACCCTCGATCTGCTGCGGCACGCCGATGCGCACCATCTTGTTGAAGATCTCCTCGGCCAGCTCCAGCGCGCCTTCCATTTTCGAGGCGCCACCGGTCAGCACCACGCCGGCGGCGACCAGGCTCTCGTACCCGGAGCGGCGCAACTGGTCCTGGACCATCTCGAAGATTTCCTCGTAACGAGCCTGCACGCTCTGCGCCAGCGACTGCCGGGCGAGCCGCCGCGGCGGGCGATCGCCCACGCTGGGCACCTGGATCGTTTCCTCTGCATGCGCCAGCCCGGTCTGCGCGCAGGCGTACTTGATCTTGATTTCCTCGGCGTGCGCAGTGGGTGTGTGCACGCCATATGCGATGTCGCTGGTGACCTGGTCGCCACCGACCGGCAGCGAGGCGGTGTAGCGGATCGAACCCTGGGTGTAGATCGCGATGTCGGTGGTGCCGGCACCGATGTCGACCAGGCACACACCGAGCTCGCGCTCGTCGTCAGTGAGCACCGCCTTGGCGCTGGCCAGCGCCGAGGGCACCAGCTCGTCCACGGTGAGGCCACAGCGCTGGATGCACTTGGTCACGTTCTGCACCGCCGCCGCCGCGCCGGTGACCAGATGCACATTGGCTTCCAGCCGCACGCCACTCATGCCGATCGGATGGCGGATACCGTCCTGGCCGTCGATGCGATATTCCTGCGACTCCTTGTAGAGCACCTTGCGATCGGCCGGGATCGCCACCGCGCTGGCGGCTTCGAGCACCTGCTCCAGGTCGGCGGCAGTCACTTCGCGGTCGCGGATCGCCGCATTGCCATGTGAATTGCGTGTTTCCAGATGGCTTCCGGAGATCGAGGCGTATACCGAACGGATGTCGCAGCCGGCCATCAATTCGGCTTCTTCCACGGCGCGCTGGATCGAGTGCACCGTGGATTCGATGTCGACCACCGAGCCGCGTTTCATCCCGCGCGAGACGTGGGTGCCGATACCGATCACGGTGATCGGCTCCCCCAGCTCGTATTCGCCGACGATCGCCACCACTTTCGAGGTGCCTATATCCAGCCCGACCACCAGTTGTTTGTCGTTGCGCGTTTTCATGGCGAGATAGTCATGAGCGGGTAGAACCTCCAGCGTTGGCACCGGCCGCCTCGGGCCAGCGCACGGCGAAGCCGTTGGTGTAGCGAAGATCGGCGTAGACAAAGCCGTCGGTGTGGCCGGCAATCAATTGCGGATAGACGTCGAGGAAGCGACGCAGCCGGCGCCCGGCCTGGTCGCGATCGCCGATCACGATCCGCGCACCACTGGTGGTGGTGACGCTCCAGCTGCCACGCTCGGTCAGTGTCACGCCGTTGATCTGCAGGTGGGTACCGGCGAACGCCTTGCTGGCTTCGGCATAGAAACTCACCACCTCGGCCAGCCGCGCATCCGGTCCGCGCAAATCAGGCAACGCCACCAATTCGGCCGCACCGGGTACGTCGAACACGAGCCCCTGCCGGCTGATCAGCTGCTTGTCGTTCCACCGGGCAAACGGCTGGCGCTCGTAGATGCGCAGCTGCAAGGTATCCGGCCAGCGCTTACGCGCCTCGACCGACTCCACCCATGGCAGCGCCGCTACCGCCTTCTGCACCGCGTCGAGATTCAGCGCAAAGAAGCCCTTGTCCAGCCGCGGCAATACTGCCCCGCGAATCTGGTCGGCGCCGACATGCTTGAATTCGGCCTGCACGGTCAGCTGGGTCACCGGCCAGCGATCTGCCGCGAACCAGCCACGCAACAAGCCAACGACCGGCAGCGCGACCAGCGCAACGGCGAGGCACCAGGCGGCAAGGCGGACGGGGTCTTTCACTTCGCGCCTCCCTTGGAGTCCGGGGAACGAGGAGCGGGGAACGGGGAACGCACGGTGTGTGGCGTGCTGCCGGGCGGCGGCACGGATGAACCACTCAAAGCGGAATCGCTGGTCTGCCCGAAACGCGACGTTCCCCGTTCCCCGCTCCCTGCTCCCTGCTCTGGCTCAATGCTCGTCTCCAAAACACGCCAGCACAGTTCCTGATAGTCGATGCCGGCTGCGGCGGCGGCCTTGGGCACCAACGAGTGCGAGGTCATCCCGGGTGCGGTATTCACCTCCAGCAGCCAGTGGCGGCCGTTGCGGTCGCGCATCACGTCGACGCGGCCCCAGCCGGTGCAGCCCAGCGCGTCAAACGCGGCCAGCGACAGTGCCGCCAGTTCCTCTGCTGCCGTGCCTTCGGCGCCTGGGCACAGGTACTGGGTGTCCTCGGCGACGTACTTGGCGTTGTAGTCGTAGAACGCGCCTTTCGGCACGATGTGGATGCTCGGCAGCGCCTGGCGACCGAGGATCGCCACGGTCAGCTCATCGCCCTCGATCAAGGTTTCCATCAGCAGGTCGCCGGGATACTGCGCGGCCAGCTCGACCGCCGCCGCCAGGTCCTTCGCGGCGAATACCCGCGTCACGCCGACGCTGGAGCCCTCGCAGGCTGGCTTCACGATCAGTGGAAAACCAATCCGGTGCGCCGCGGCATGCACATCGGCGCCACGCGGCAACGCCACGAAGGTCGGCGTCGACAAGCCCAGCGACTGCCATACGCGCTTGGAGCGTGTCTTGTCCATCGACAACGCCGAACCGAGCACACCCGAGCCGGTATACGGCACATGCAGCGACTCCAGCGCACCTTGCAACACCCCATCTTCGCCGCCGCCATGCTGGCCGTGCAGGATGTTGAACACGCGGGCGAAGTGACCTGCGCGCAAGGCGTCGACCAAGGCCGGGATGCCATCGATCGCACGCGCGTCGATCCCGCGCGCCTTGAGTGCAGCGAGCACGTTACGGCCGGAATCCAGCGACACCTCACGCTCGGTCGAGCTGCCGCCCATCACCACCGCGACGCGGCCGAATTGGGCGGGATCGGTGATGCGCGGTGCGCCGGGATTCGTTTGTGCGACCATCATGCGGCTCCCTTGGTCTTCAGTTGGCCGGCCTGGGCCAATTCCAACGCCACCGCTCCGATGTCGCCGGCGCCGAGCAGCAGCAGCAAGTCGCCGTCGCGCAGCAGGCTGGGCAGGCTGTCGCGAAATTCACGGGGATGCTCCACCAGCACGGGATCGACCTTGCCGCGCGCACGCACCGCGCGCGCCAGCGCTCGGCCGTCGGCACCAGCAATCGGCGCCTCGCCGGCCGGGTACACGTCGGTCAACACCAGCACGTCGGCCTCGGCCAGCACGTTGGCGAAATCGTCCAGCAAGTCGCGCGTGCGGCTGTAACGGTGCGGCTGGAAGGCAACCACCAGGCGCCGCTCCGGCCAGCCGCCGCGCGCTGCCGCGAAGACCGCGGCAATCTCTCGCGGGTGATGACCGTAATCGTCGATCAGCAACACGCTGCCGTGGTCGATGGCAATCTCGCCGCGCCGGTGGAAACGCCGACCGACCCCCTGGAAGCCCTTCAGCGCAGCGGCGATCGTCGCCGCCTCCACGCCAAGCTGCCAGCCGATCGTGGCCGCAGCCAGGGCGTTGAGCACGTTGTGCCGACCCGGCAGGTTGAGCGTGACCGGAAAGGTCTCGGCAGAGTCCGGCAATTGCAGGTCGAAATACATCTCGAAGCCGTGCTGGCGCAAGTTCAACGCGCGCACATCGGCATCCTCGCTGTCGATGCCGTAGCGCAACGCGCGGCGGTTGGTGACCGTGGCCAGCGCGGCCACCTCTGGATCGTCCACGCACAGCACCGCCAATCCGTAGAACGGCAGCCGATGCAGGAAGTCAGAGAACGCTTTTTTCAGCTCGGCGAAATCGCCGTGGTAGTTCTCCAGATGGTCGGCATCGATATTTGTCACGACGGCGATCACCGGCGACAACAGCAGGAACGAGCCATCGGACTCGTCCGCCTCGGCCACCAGATACTGGCCGGTACCGAGTCGTGCGTTGGCGCCAGCGGCAGTGAGCTGACCGCCAATCACGAAAGTCGGATCGTAGCCCGCCTCGGCCAGCACGCTGGCGGTGAGGCTGGTGGTGGTAGTCTTGCCGTGCGTTCCGGCGATCGCCACGCCGCGGCGAAAGCGCATCAGTTCGCCCAGCATCTCCGCGCGCGGAATCACCGGAATGCGCGCCGCCTGGGCGGCGGTCAGTTCCGGATTATCCGGCTTGATCGCGCTGGAGACCACCACCACGTCGACCCCAGCGATATTTTCCGCGGCGTGGCCCACGTGCACTTCGATACCTAGCCGCTGCAGCCGCTGCACGGTGGCCGAACCAGCCCGGTCGGAACCGGACACCGCGTAGCCGAGGTTGTGCAGCACCTCGGCGATGCCACTCATGCCGACGCCGCCGATGCCGATGAAATGCACCCGGCGGAACATGCTCATCGGGTCCTGCTGGGCGGAAAGCCGGCTCATGCGGCCACCTCCAGGCAGGCACGCGCGATCACCTGCGCCGCATCGGGCTTGGCCAACGTGCGCGCGGCCTCGGCCATCACCAACAAGCGCCCACGATCGCCCAGCAGCGCGGCCAGTCTCCGCGCCAGCATCTGTATGTCCAGTTCGCTCTCCTGTATCAACTCGGCCGCGCCGACTTCCACCAGCACTTCCGCGTTACGCGTCTGGTGGTCGTCGACGGCGTGTGGGAACGGCACCAGCAGCGCACCCAGTCCCGCTGCCGACAGCTCGGCCAGGGTCAACGCGCCGGCGCGACAGACGGCGATGTCCGCCCAGCCATAACTGGCAGCCATGTCATCGATGAACGCCACCACCTGCGCCTCGACCCCGGCCTGCGCATACGCAGCACGCGCCTCGTCGAGACCACGCGTGCCGCATTGATGGAGTACCTCGGGGCGTTGCGCGGGATCGAGCCGCGCCAGCGCCTGCGGCAACGCCAGATTCAGTGCCCGCGCGCCCAGGCTGCCACCAAGCACCAGCAGGCGCGGGTGGCCGGCACGATCGGCCATCCGCTGCGCTGGGGGCGGCAACGCCGCGATCGCGGCGCGAACTGGATTGCCGACCCACTCCGCTTGCGGCAGCGCGTCGGCGAAACCCGCCAGCACCCGGCGAGCCAAGCTGGCCAGGCGTCGATTGGTGAAGCCCGCGACACGATTCTGCTCATGCACCAGCAGCGGTCGGCGCAGCAACCAACTGGCGACACCGCCGGGACCCGCCACATAGCCGCCCATCGACAGCACGCTGCGGGGCCGGACCTTGCGCAACACTGCCACTGACGCGAGCAGCGCACGCACCAGCATCAGCGGCGCACGCAGACGCGTCATCAGCCCCTTGCCACGCAGCCCGCCAACCCGCACCACGTGCAGTTCGATCCGCTGCGCCGGCACCATCTGCGTCTCCATGCCACCGGCCGCGCCCAGCCACGCCACCGGCACGCCCTGCGCGCGCAGGCACTCGGCCACCGCCAGGCCAGGGAAGATATGTCCGCCAGTGCCTCCGGCCATGATCAACACCGGGCGCGAGTCGCCAATGGCACGCACGCTCGCAGACGTGCTCCCATTCCCGATTCCTGAATTCCGATTCCCGTAACTCATGCTGCCTCCGCTTCGCGCGGCGTCACCGCAGCATTCGCATCGGCCGCGGCTACCGCTGTCGGCATGCGCGTCGCCATCTGTCGTGCATCCAGGGCGCGGGTGATCTCGAAGGTGGCGCGCAGCAGCACGCCGGCCATGGCGCAGGTCAGCACCATCGAGGAGCCGCCATAACTGATCAGCGGAAGAGTCAGGCCCTTGGTCGGCAAGGCGCCAAGGTTCACGCCCACCGACACGACGGCCTGCATCGCCAGCATCAGCGATACACCAAACGCCACGTAACCGGCAAAACGCTGGCCAACTTCCACGCCCTTTAAACCCAAATACAAGCCACGCCCCACCACGAGAGAGAACAAGCCGATCACCAGTACCACGCCGGCCAGGCCCAGTTCCTCGCCGATCACGGCAAAGATGAAATCGGTATGCGCTTCGGGCAGGTAGGACAGCTTCAGCACGCTGGAGCCGAGACCGACGCCATCCCACTCGCCACGACCGATCGCCATCAGCGACTGGGTCAGCTGGAAGCCGTCGTTGAACGGGTCCTTCCACGGATCGAGGAACGAAGTCAGCCGCTTCATGCGGTAGCTCTCGCCAGTGGCTGCCACGTACAGCAGGGGCATCAGCGGCAGGCCCATCAGGAACAGGAAGACCGGCCGCGCGCCACCGAGCCAGACCATCGTGATGGTCACTGTGATCACCAGCACCGCCGAACCGAAGTCCGGTTGCAGCAGCAGCAGCCCGACCAGGAAACCCGCCACCATGATCGGCTTGATCAACCCGAGGAATTTCGTCTCTACATTCTCGCGATGACGTACCAGATAGCTGGCGACGTAGATCACCAGGATCAGCTTCACCGCCTCTACCGGCTGGAACGTGGTGACCAGCAGATTCAGCCAGCGATGCGCGCCGTTGATACGCATGCCGAAGTGCGGCACAAACACCGCCAGCAGTAGCGCGAACGCCAGCGCCAGCAGCGGAAACGCGAACTTCTCCAGCAGCTTCAGTTCCGTACGCATCGCCAAGCCGGCCACGACCACGCCCATACCCAGAAAGACCAGGTGCTTGCGCAGGAAATAGAACGCGCCCAGATGCTGACTGTCGGCCACCGCTATCGAGCTCGACGCCACCATCACCACGCCGATGCTGGCCAGCCCGATCAACGCGGCCAGCAACCACAAGTCGTAGTGCCCACGTGGGCCGTGGCGACGTTTGGCTTGGGTACTGGAGTCGAAGATCGTCATCAGCGCACCTTCAACGTGGCCAGGCCGATCAGCACCAGCACCACGGAGATGATCCAGAAGCGCACGATCACCCGCGGCTCCGGCCAGCCCTTCAATTCGAAGTGGTGGTGGACCGGCGCCATCCGGAACACGCGCTTGCCGGTGAGCTTGAAGCTGGCGACCTGGATCATCACCGAGGCAGTCTCCATCACGAATACACCGCCCATCACCAGCAACACGATCTCCTGGCGCACGATCACCGCCACGCAGCCGAGCGCCGCACCCATCGCCAGCGCGCCGACGTCGCCCATGAATACCTGCGCCGGATACGTGTTGAACCACAAGAACCCCAACCCCGCGCCGGCCAGCGCGCCGGTGAAAATGGCCAATTCGCCGGCACCGGGAATCGAGGGAATGCCCAGATACTCGGAAAACACCTTGTTGCCGGCCAGGTAGGCGAACACGCCGAGCGCGCCGGAGACCAGCACGGTCGGCATGATGGCCAGGCCATCCAGGCCATCGGTGAGATTCACCGCATTGGAGAAGCCGACAATCATGAAATAGGTGATGACCACGAAGAACAAGCCGAGCGGCACTACCACGTGCTTGAACAGCGGCACGTACAGCGCGGTCTCGGCCACCGTCGCGCCCGCGACGGCATGCGGTGCGGTGTGGTACAGGAACAGCGCGGCGCCAAGGCCGAACACGGATTGCCAGAAATACTTCCAGCGACTGGCCAGGCCCCGGCTGTCCTTCAGTGCCAGCTTGCGATAATCATCGTAGAAACCGATCGCGCCGTAGCTCAGCAGCACGACCAGCACCACCCACACATAACGGTTGTGCAAGTCGGCCCAGAGCAAGGTGGCGACGGTGACCGAAAGCAGGATCATCACCCCGCCCATGGTCGGCGTGCCGGCCTTGACCAAATGGCTCTGTGGGCCGTCGCTGCGTACCACCTGGCCGGCCTTGAGCGCGGCCAATTCGCGGATCAGCCAGGGCCCGCACAACAGCGACAACGACAGCGCGGTCAGCGCGGCCATGATGGTGCGGAAGGTGATGTACTGGAATAGATGCAGCGCGGTGAAATGCCGTGCCATCCAGTCGGCCAATTCAAGCAGCATTGCTGTCACCTCCCGCGGCAATCGCCGCCACGACCTGTTCCATGCCGGCCGAACGCGAACCCTTGACCAGACAGGTGACACCGGGATGCAACTGCGCCTGCAGCGCGGCGATCAGCGCCGGCTTGTCGTCGAAATGTTCGCCGCCCGCACCGAACACCTCGACCGTGGCCACGCCAAGCGGACCAACAGCGAACAGCCGGTCAATGCCGCGCTGGCGGGCAAGTTCACCGACGCCGGCATGCAGCGCCTGCGCGTCCGCGCCCAATTCGGCCATGTCGCCCAGCACCAGCCAGCGCTCGCCAGCGGCCAGCAACAGCGTGTCGATCGCAGCCGCCATCGAGCCCGGGTTCGCGTTGTAGCTGTCATCGATTACGGTCCAGCCACTGGCGCAGACCTCACGGCGCAGACGACCCGCCACGTTTGGCACGTGCTCCAGTCCGGCGACAATGGTGTTCAGGGGCACGTCCAGCGCCAGCGCCACGGCCGTGGCTGCCAGCGCATTGATGACGTTGTGGCGACCGGGCAACGGCAGGTTCACCTCGGCATCGCCGCGCGGCGTGCTGAGCATGAAGCGAGACCCATCGGCGTGTTGCTCGACGATGACGGCGCCCACGTCGGCCGGGTGTTCCAGGCCAAAGCGCAACACCTTGCGGGCGCCAGCCAGCCCACTGAAGAAACTGGCGAAAGCGTCATCTGCATTGATAATCGCGATGCCGTTGGCCGGCAGAGCCTGGTACAGCGCGCCCTTGGTCTCGGCCACGCCCTCGATGCTGCCCATGCGCTCAAGATGCGCCGGTGCGATTAGCGTGACGAGGCCGATATCTGGCCGTGCGATGGCGGCGAGGTAGGCGATATCGCCCGGCTTGCCAGCGCCCATCTCCAGCACCGCGTATTCGACATCGGGTGGCATCGCCAGCAGGCTCAGCGGCAGACCGATTTCGTTGTTATGGTTACCCGCGCTGACATGGGTGCGACCGTGACGCGACAGAATCGAGGCCACGAGCGTCTTCACCGTGGTCTTGCCGTTGGAGCCGGTGATGCCGACCACGTGCACATCGCGCTGCGCGCGCACCGCACTGGCGAAGTCGCCCAGCGCCAGTTCGGCATCGTCGACCAACACCTGCGGCAACACGCTGTCCACTCGACGAGTCACCAATGCGGCCATCGCACCACGGGCGGCGGCCTCATCCAGGTAGTCATGGCCGTCCACACGCTCGCCCTTGAGCGCCACGAACAGGTTGCCTGGCTGCAGCTTGCGCGTATCGATCGCCACGCCCGTGATCTCGACCTGACCCGCGCCGGCGTTGGCGCCGAGCAGGCGCCCGTGGGTCCACATCGCAATGGCATCCAGCCGCATCATGCGCGCGGCTCCCGACTGAGTCGTTCCAGGGTGGCATGCGCCACCGCCAGGTCGTCGAACGGGTGTTTGCCGGTGGCGCCGTCCTGATAGGTCTCGTGCCCCTTGCCGGCAATCAGTACCACGTCGCCGGCGTGGGCCAGCGCCAGCGCATTGGCGATCGCGACGGCGCGATCGCGCTCGACCGCCATCGCGGCCGCCGCCGTCATGCCGGCCACGATTTGCGTCACGATCGCGTCGCCATCTTCGCCGCGCGGATTGTCGTCGGTGACGATAGCCACGTCGGCCAGCCGCGCCACGATCGCACCCATCAGCGGACGCTTGCCGACATCGCGCTCGCCGCCGCAGCCGAACACGCAGATCAGTTTGCCGACACAATGCGCACGCAGCGCGGTCAACACCTGCTCCAGCGCGTCCGGTGTATGTGCATAATCCACCACCACCAGCGGCAGACCGCGCAATCCGCCGAGCCGGCTCATGCGTCCGTTCACCGGCTGCAGTTGCTCGACCGCCTTCACGATGCGCTCGAACGGCTCGCCCAGCGCGCCGAGGCAACCGATCACGGCCAGCAGGTTGGCAACATTGAAGCGGCCCAGCAAATGACTGTGCAACGTGCCCGTGCCCCAAGGTGAACGCAGCTGGAAGGCAACCCCTTCCGCCGAGGTCACGATGTCGCTGGCCGCGATTTCCGCCGCGCTGTCATTGGCCGTGCTGAAACGCAGCACACGCACGTCCGCCGGCAACTTGGCCACCAACTCCTGGCCGAACGCATCGTCGCAATTGATCACGGCTGCCTGCAGCCCGGGCCACGCAAACAGGCGGGCCTTGGCAGCCCCGTAGGCTTCCATGCTGCCGTGATAGTCCAGATGATCGCGCGTGAGATTGGTGAACGCGGCGATCCCGAAATCGACCGCACCGACACGCCCCTGTGCCAGCGCGTGCGACGACACTTCCATCGCCACGTGGCTGACTTCGGCATCGCGAAACTTCGCCAGCAAAGCTTGCACGCTGATCGCATCGGGCGTGGTGCGTTCACCTTCGTGCAGTTGGCCGTGCACCCCGGCGCCCAGCGTGCCGATCGAGGCGGCGCGATGGCCGAGCAAGGTCAGCGCCTGCGCCAGCAATTGCACACACGAGGTCTTGCCATTGGTGCCGGTGACACCGATCACCCGCATCGACTCGCTGGGGCGATCATGAAAGCGCGCAGCAATTTCGCCCACCTGGTCGTGCAGGTGGTCGATCCACAACAACGGCACGTCCAGTGGCGTGAAGTCGTCCGGCGCGGGTGCCTCGGCCAGCACCACCCGGGCGCCGCGTTGCACGGCGCTGGCCGCGAATTCAATGCCGTGGCCCTGGCTGCCGCGCAACGCAAAGAATGCGTCGCCGCGGCGCACCTGGCGCGAATCCAGGCTGAGACCGGAGACGACCATGTGTGCGGCAGCAGGCGTCGCCGCCATTTGCGCGTCGGCGATCCCCAGCAGCAGTTGGTCGAGGTGGCCGGTGTTCATGGCGTGCCCTCGTCAACCGGTGCGTCGTCGATCGGCGCCTCGGCGGGCGGCTTGCTGCCGACCAGGCCGCCGGCCCCCTGCAACGGGCCACCGACATACCAGCGCCCGATGTTGTCCGGCGGCACGTCGAGCAGGCGCAGTGCGCCACCCATCACCCGGGAGAATACCGGCGCGGAGACCATGCCACCGTAGTAACTGCCCTTCTTGGGGTTGTCGACCACCACCACCCCGACCAGGCGCGGGTCGGTCGCCGGGACGATGCCGGCGAATGCGGCGGTGTAGCTGTGCTTGTCGTAGCCACCGGCACTGGCCTTGTGCGCGGTGCCGGTCTTGCCGGCAACCGCGTAGTTGGCGATACGCGCCTGCGGTGCCGTACTGCCCGGGCCGGTCACTGTCTCCATCATCTTGATCAACTCGTGCGCCACCTGCGCCGAAATGATCTGCTTGGCCGCGTTGTCATTACCGCTGATGAAGCTGGGCGTATGCATCACGCCGGCGTCAGCGATGGCGGCGTAGGCGTTGGCCAACTGCAGCACGGTCACGTTGAGACCGTAGCCATAGCCGAGGATGGCCTTTTCCAGCGGCCGCCAATCGCGACCGATCCGCAGATAGCCGGGGGCCTCGCCGGGGAAACCGCTGTCGGTGCTGTTGCCGAAACCGAACGCGCGGTAGGTGTCATACATCAACGTGGTATCGATATCCATCGCGATATGCGCTGCGCCCACGTTGCTCGACTTGGTGATCACCCCGGTCGGCGTCAACAGGCCATAATTGTGGGTGTCGTGGATGTCGTGGCCCTGGAAATACCAGTGCCCGCCGGTGGTGTCGATGATCGGACTGGTCGGGGTGAACTTGCCGCTGGACAGTGCCGCCGCCAACAGGATCGGCTTGATCGTGGAACCGGGTTCGAGCACATCGGTCATCGCCCGGTTGCGCCGCTGGCCGGGTTTGCTGGCACCGATCGCGTTGGGGTTATAGGTAGGCAGGTTGACCATCGCCAACACTTCCCCGGTACGCACGTCGAGGACCACCATCGAGGCGGAGTCGGCCTGAAATTTGTCGAGCGTACTTTTCAGCTCGCTGTAGACCAGAAACTGGATGCGTCGATCGATGCTGAGCGTGAGGTTGCGGCCTGGCTTGGGCGCGCGTACCTGCTCGACGTCTTCCACCACGTGGCCCATGCGATCGCGGATCACCCGCTTGGCGCCGGGCTTGCCAGAGAGCCAGTCGTCATAGGCCAGCTCCAGTCCTTCCTGGCCGTGGTCGTCGATATTGGTGAAGCCCAGCACGTGCGCGGTCACTTCGCCGGACGGGTAATAGCGCTTGAACTCGCGCTGGCCGTTGATTCCGGGGATGCCGAGGTCCAGCACCGCCTGCGCGGCCTCCGGCGCCATCTGCCGGCGCAGGTAGACGAACTCGCGGTCCGAGCGTTGCGCCAGACGACTCTTCAGATCGTCGGCATTCACGCCCAAGGCGCGCGCCAGCTGCGGAATACGTTCGTCGTTGTCCAGCACTTCGGACGGGTTGGCCCAGATCGACATCACCGGGGTCGACACCGCCAACGGCTCGCCATTGCGATCGAAGATGGTGCCGCGCGACACCGGGATCGGCATCTCGCGCAGGAAGCGCGCATCGCCCTGGCGCTGGTAGAACTGCTTGCGCACCACTTGCAGGTCGAACGCGCGCGCGACCAGCCCGGTGGCGGTCAGACCCAGCAAACCGGCCACCAGCAACATGCGTCGGCGCGCGCTCGGGCCGGCCACGCGGCGGACGCTGTGTGCTGCCGGCTTGCTGTGCCTGGTGTGCTTGCGCGCGTCCATCAGCGCAGCAACCGGATGTCTTGCGGGCTGGGTTCGATCATGCCCAACTTCTGTCGCGCCTCGTCGTCAATGCGCCGGGGCTCGGCATAGGTGGCCTGTTCCAGCTCCAGCCTGCCGTACTCGATGTTCGAGTCATCGCGCTGGTTCTGCAGCGCGGTCAACTGCACGAACAACACGCGGCTTTCGTGACGGGTCCAGACCACGCCCAGCGCACTGGCTACCACGGCGAGCAGCAGGATGATGCTGATCATGGCGCTGATCACCTTCACGCGGCGGGCTCCTGCGGCAGCTTCTCGGCGACTCGCAGCACGGCCGAGCGCGAACGGGGGTTCGCCGCCAGCTCTGCCTCAGACGGGAACTGCGCCTTGCCGACCGCGGCCAGCTCGGCCGGCGCGGCGAGTGCCGGCGGGCCGCGCCGGCTGTTCTGCACGCGGCCGGAATGGTCGCGGACGAACAGCTTCACTGCACGATCCTCCAGCGAGTGAAAGCTGATCACCGACAACCGGCCGCCGGGCTTGAGTCGACCCAATGCCGCGCGCAGGCCCTGCTGCAACGCGTCCAGCTCGCCATTGACCCGGATGCGCAACGCCTGGAAGCTGCGCGTAGCCGGGTGCTTGCCCGGTTCGCGCCGGCCGACTACGCGCTCGATCAGCGCCGCCAACTGGCCGGTGCGGGTAAACGGGGCGGCGTCGCGGTCGGCCACGATGGCGCGGGCAATGCGGCGGCTGTGGCGTTCTTCACCATATTTCCACAGCACATCGGCGATCTCGCGTTCGCTGGCCTCGGCCACGAACTCCGCGGCACTCTCGCCTTGCGTGGTGTCCATGCGCATGTCCAGTGGCGCATCGGCCATGAAGCTGAAGCCGCGCGCGGCTTCGTCCAGCTGTGGCGATGACACGCCCAGGTCGAGCAGCACGCCATCGAGCCCGGCGGCGGTTTCGTCCCATTCCGCGAGGCTGGAGAAATTGGCGTGGCGAATGGACACGCGTACGTCGGTAGCGAACTCGGCGCGCGCCGCATCGATCGCGGCAGGATCGCGATCCATCAGCAACAGCCGCCCGGCCGGGCCGAGGCGCGACAACACTTCGCGCGCATGCCCACCGCGCCCGAACGTCCCGTCCAGATAGCGCCCCTCTGCGTGCACCGACAATCCCTCCACCGCCTCGCTCAGCATCACCGGGATATGCTGCAATTGCACCGAGCGCACTCCCGTCTGGTCCCACATGATTTCGCCATACCGCACCCTTCGCTTACAGGCGCAGCTCTGCCATTTCGCTGGTGATCTCGTGCTCGCCGATGCTCTGGCGGATCTTGGCCATGTGCGCCTGCTCACTCCACAGTTCGAACTTGTCCCCCATGCCGAGCAGCACCGCTTTTTTCTCGATGCCGGTGGTCGTGCGTTGACTGGCCGGCAGCAGGATCCGCGCCGCGCTGTCAGGCTCGACCACCGCAGCCGCGCCAACCAGCTTCATCTGCAAGTCGCGGTGGGCGGTCTTCACCTTGGACAGCGCATTGACCTGATCGCGCGCCAGCTCCCACACCGCGTATGGGAACAACCACAGGCAACCCGACTCGAACGGGTTGTAGGTGACTACCAGACGATTGGCGCACTCGCCCGCAATCAGCTCCCGATACGTCGTCGGGATGGCCAGGCGGCCTTTGTCGTCAACGGTAATGGCGGTCTCGCCCTGGAACACGGTCACTAAACTCCACGAAAACCCACGATTTCACACTGGAGCCCACGATAATCTCGCCAAGTGAGACTGTCAAGCGGAAATTGCTTGTGAATCAAGGAGTAAAGGCAGAATCCTGACCGTACATACAGCATATTCTGAGGAACACCGGCAAGGTGTTTGAAAGCAGTGCATTTTTTCAAACCCGACTTGCTCTGATTCGAACTGGGAGCGGATCAAATCTGCGCCAGTGCATCACCAGCGCCGACTCCCAGGATGAATCGCCGTACACGCGCACATGCGCGCCACCGCCTTGACCGGTGGGTCGAAGCGGTGGCGCGCGCGTTTAAAGAGGTGGAGTCGGCCTGTAAGCCGGGTTCTGTACGTCTTGCGACGCGACAGTCATTCCTCTCGGCCAGACGTCGCCGTCTGGCTCCAGCAACCTACCCGGGAACAACGCGGGCCGCGTTATCGTTCCCCTATTTGGTCTTGCTCCGAGTGGGGTTTACCGTGCCGTACGGCGTTAGC
>CAJDTN010000006.1_pt1 | contig 64551 bp, 66 predicted proteins | sample 7389801 | NCBI WGS metagenome assembly CAJDTN01 (sample SAMEA7055653, study PRJEB34461) | soil metagenome | biome: terrestrial ecosystem; feature: Peninsula; material: soil | place: Antarctica | collected 2016
CCTGCGTGATATCGACACCCTGGTGGTGGACAAGACCGGTACCTTGACCGAGGGCAAGCCAAGCCTGACCGAGCTGGTGGTGCTGGGCGAATTGCCACGCGAACGCCTGCTGACGCTGGCTGCGGCGCTGGAGCGCCCCAGCGAGCACCCGCTGGCAAAGGCGATCATCCAGGCCGCGGAAGCAGAAGATCTGAGCTTGCCCGATCCCGCAGATTTCCGTTCGTTGACTGGTCGCGGCGTGACTGCCAGCGTCGAGGGCAGCGCCGTCGTGCTGGGTAACGCGAAAATGATGGACGAGGCATCCGTGGCGATCGGGGACGAGGCACATGCCCGGGCCGAAAAACTTCGCGGACAGGGCGCGACGGTGATGTTTCTTGGTGTCGACGGCACACTCGTCGCGCTGCTCGTCGTGGCTGACCGGATCAAGCCGGATGCATCGGCGGCCATCAACAGCCTGCACACTTCGGGCCTGCGCATCGTGATGCTCACCGGCGACAACGCCACCACCGCGCAAGCGGTGGCTGACACACTGGGCATCGACGAGGTCCATGCGGACGTATCGCCAGCTGACAAGGCAGCCGCCGTGGAGCGCCTGAAAGCCGAGGGTCACCGCGTGGCGATGGCCGGCGACGGCATCAACGACGCCCCGGCGCTGGCCGCCGCCGACATCGGCATTGCCATGGGCGGCGGCACCGATGTGGCCATGGAGAGTGCGCAGGTCACCCTGATGAAGGGTGAGCTCGGCGCCATCGTGCGGGCGCGCAAGCTGTCGCAAGCGACCGTGCGCAACATCCACCAGAACCTGTTTTTCGCCTTCATCTACAACGCGATTGGCGTGCCGGTGGCGGCCGGGGTGTTGTATCCGTGGTTCGGCATCGTGCTGTCGCCGATGATCGCAGCGCTGGCGATGAGCATGAGTTCGGTGTCGGTGGTGAGCAATGCACTGCGGCTGCGCAACGTCCCACTGTCCTGAGAGCCCGAATCCCTGACAAAGAGCATCGCCCGCGAGCGGGCTCCTACAATGGGGGGGTCGTGCCCGTCGGGCGCGATGCGGCTGCTCGATGGTCGTATCCCCCTCTTTCAGATGATCCCTCATGATCCGCGATCTTGCCGAATGGCTGGAGTACCAGAAACGCGTCAACGTGCACAGCATCGAGCTCGGGCTCGATCGGGTGCGCGAAGTGTGGCAGCGCATGGGCGCCGCGCGCCCGGCACCACGCGTGATCACCGTGGCGGGCACCAATGGCAAGGGCTCCACCGTGGCCCTGCTCGAGGCGATGTTGACGGCGGCGGGGTTCGGCGTGGGTGCGTTTACCTCGCCGCATCTGCTCATCTACAACGAACGCATCCGCATCGATGGCGCGCTGGTCGAGGATGCTCCGTTGATCGCGTCATTCGAGCGGATCGAGGCGGCCCGCGGCGAGCTGCTGCTGACTTATTTCGAGTTCGGCACGCTGGCCGCGCTGGATCTGTTCGCCCGTGCCGGCGTCGACGTGGCCGTGCTCGAGGTGGGGTTGGGCGGGCGACTCGATGCGGTGAATATCATCGACGCGGACGTGGCAGTCATCACCACCGTGGACCTGGATCACATGGAGTGGCTGGGGCCGGATCGCGACAGCATCGGTCGCGAAAAGGCCGGTATCGCGCGTCGTGAGCGGCCGGCGATCCTGGGTGAGTTGGATCCGCCTGCTGGTCTGCTGGCAGCGCTGGCCGAGTGCGGAGCTCAGGTCGAGCGGGCCGGCATCGACTTCAGCGTCGAGCGCCATGCGCATGGATGGCGCTGGCGCCATCGCGACGGTACCGCGATGGAACTGCCTGATCCGCCACTGGCGGCGCCGGTGCAACACGCCAATGCCGCCGCGGCGATTGCCGCGCTGCATGCGCTCAATAAAGATGCGCTCGCGCCGAGCGCACTGTTTGCGGCGGCGCGCGTCGGGCTCCACCAGGTGCGGATTGCGGCACGATTGCAGGCACTCGGCGGTGAGCCGCCGGTATTCGTGGATGTGGGGCACAACCCGCAGGCCGCACGGGTGCTGGCCGAATGGCTGGATACGCAACCGGCCGGTGGCGTGCACGCCGTCTACGGTGCGCTGGCTGACAAGGACGTGGCCGGGGTCATGGCCGCGCTCGGCACGCGCATCGACCACTGGCATCTGGCCGGGCTGGAGCGGGCCACGCCACGCGGCCTCACGGCCGCGGCGCTGGCGGCCATTTTGCGTGAAACCTTGCCGCGGGCGCAGTTTGATGTTCATGCCGAGGTGGTGGCGGCACTGGCTGCGGCGCGGCAGGCGGCACGGCCTGGTGAGCGCATCCTGGCATTTGGCTCGTTTTTCGTGGCCAGCGCGGTGATGGCTGAACAATCCGCTTGAGCGGCGCCATGACGCCCGGTCCTGACAGGTATAATCCCGCCGTTACGCACCGCGTTTGTCGCCAGGGAGCGAAAACTTGAAAACACGCCTGCTGGGAGCTGCCGTTCTGATAGCGTTGGCGGTCATTTTCGTGCCGATGTTCTTCTCCGGCAGTCCGCCGGCGCCGGGTAGTGACCAATCGGTCAACCTGGCCATTCCGCCGGCTCCCGATCGTGACCTGCAAACGAAAACCATGAGCCTGAACCCGGGGGTCGCGGCGGGCACGTCCGGTGCCATCGCTGGCGCCACGTCCACTGCCGGACCAGCCTCGGGCGACCGCATTGCCACCGTGACCGTTGATTCGAACCGTCCGCGCGACGTGGAACTCGATCCACAAGCGGGCAGGACGCCGGCGCCGACGACAGTGACGATCGGCAGTGGTGCATCGCCGACCCAGCCGGTGATCCCGCAGCGCACCGTGGGAGCGGCCACGGAACAGGCCCCCACGGTGCCGGTGCCGACGGCGAAACCACCGAGCGAGCCGGCTGTGACCACTGCTTCGCCGGCCAAGCCGACTCCCGCAGAGCCCAAGCCTGCCCCGTCCGGCGCGGTGACTGGACACGGCAGCTACATGCTCAACCTCAGTGCCTACGCCAGTGCTGCCGGCGCTGCGGAATTGCAGCATCGCGTGAGTGCACTGGGTTATCCGGTGAGCGGCCGCGCGGTTGCCCGGAGCGGCAAGCCGCGCATCCTGGTCACCGCCGGACCGTTCGAGACGCGCGCCGCCGCCGAAGCGGCGCGTCTGAAGATCACCCAGGCCATTCCTGGTGTGCCGGCGCGACTGGAGCAGGATGCCAGTGTCGCCAGCACAGCGGCGCCGGCTGCCGTCAATCCAAGTAAACCCGGCGGCTGGGCGGTGCAACTGGCGGCGGTGAGCAGCCATGCCGATGCGAACGCGTTGCGCGACAAGCTGCGCACAGCCGGCTTCGACGGTTTTGTCGACTCGGTACAATCTGGCGGGAAGACGCTGTGGCGGGTGCGCGCCGGCCCGCAAACCCAACGCGCCGACGCGCAGCGCGTGCACGACCAGATCAAGGCGAAGTTCGGCATCGACGGCAACGTCGTTTCCGTGCCCTGATGTCATTGATGTCCTGCGCCAGACAGCCATGGTCGATGCAAGCGGCGAACGAGTCGCCGAAACCGTCGCTGCGTCGCGCGACAAGGTGGATTCCCGAATCTGGCGGAATGGCAACGCTCGGGCAGGCAGCCCGGTCGCGCTCATGGGTTGGTTGAAGGAATGAACTGGGTCGACGGGATCATCCTCGGCATCCTCGGGCTCTCGGTGCTGATTGGCCTGTTGCGTGGGCTGGTGGCGGAGGTGCTGTCACTGGCTATCTGGGTGGCCGCGTTCGTGGTGGCGACGCTGTTCGGCCCGGATGTCGCCGCGTTGTTCGAAAACATGATCTCCCTGTCGGTTGCCCGGATCGGCCTCGGTTACGCGATCTGCTTCTTCGGCGTGTTGCTGATCGGCGCGATCCTGCGGTTTGCGGCGAGGCGCTTGATCTGGAGCACAGGGCTGACCGGTATCGACCGCTTGCTCGGCGTACTGTTCGGCTTTGTGCGCGGCGTGCTGGTGGTGACGTTGGTGGTGTTTCTGGTCGGGCTTACCGCCTTGACGCGCGAATCCTGGTGGCAGCGCTCCGCCTTGCTGCCGCAGTTCCAGGCCACCGCTGCGTGGTTGGGTCAGAATATCCCCGCGAGCGTGGCTGATCACCTGCATCCGGAGGTGATGCTGGACAAGCTGAAGTCCGAGCCGATGCTCCAGCGGCATGCCCCAGCAGCTGCTTCCAGCTCAACGCAATCATCAAATTTGCTGGATCGCGTGGCACCTTCCGGACTTCTTCACCATATGCACAACTTGTCTGATCGGCTTCACGACCCCATGTCCAACCGGCAACCACCGCCGGCGCCACGCACCGAGCAGAGGCCGGCTGCGGCCGGCAGTGCATCCAGTCATCCCTTGCATCCTTGAAACAGCATTCCTGAAACAGGCCACGAATCATGTGCGGAATCATCGGCATCGTCGGCACCGCGGAAGTGGCGTCGGCGCTCTATGACGGCTTGACGGTGTTGCAGCACCGCGGTCAGGACGCGGCCGGCATCGCCACCGTGGACGGTTCGCGACTGCGCCTGCACAAGGGCAACGGGCTGGTGCGTGATGTGTTCGACCAGCACGCGATGAGCGGCCTGCGCGGACACATCGGCATCGGCCATTGCCGTTACCCAACGGCCGGTTCGGAAGGATCCGCCGAAGCGCAGCCGTTGTATGTCAATTCCCCCTACGGTATCGCGTTCGCCCACAACGGCAACCTGGTCAACACCGAGGCACTGCGCCGCGAGATGTTCCAGGACGACCGTCGCCACATCAATACCGATTCCGATTCCGAGGTGCTGCTCAACGTATTGGCGCACGAGCTGCAGATCCAGGATCGCATGCAGTTGACCCCCGACCACATCTTCAAGGCGGTCGCTGGCATGCATGCGCGCGCCCGCGGCGGCTACGCCTGCATCGCCCTGCTGCTCGGCTACGGCCTGGTTGCGTTCCGTGACCCACACGGGATCCGGCCGTTGGTGCTGGGCGAGCGCACTACCGCCGAAGGCCACGAATATGCAGTGGCTTCCGAGTCGGTGGCGCTGGACGTGCTCGGCTTCAAGCTGATGCGCGACATCATGCCGGGTGAGGCGGTGATCATCACCGACGGCGGCCAGGTGCACAGTCGCCGCTGTTCCGAAGGCGCGGTACACGCGCCGTGCATCTTCGAATACGTCTACCTGGCGCGGCCGGACTCGATGATTGAGGACGTCTCGGTGTACAAGGCGCGCCTGCGCATGGGCGAGAAGCTGGCCGAGAAGATCCGGCGCGTGCGCCCTGACCATGACATCGACGCGGTGATTCCAATACCCGATACCGCTCGCACCGCCGCCAGCGCGCTGGCCGGTGCGCTGGGCGTGCCGTTCCGCGAGGGCCTGGTCAAGAATCGCTACATCGGCCGTACCTTCATCATGCCGGGGCAGGGCGAGCGGGTGAAGTCGGTGCGCCGCAAGCTCAACGCGATTTCCCTGGAGTTCAACAAGAAAAACGTGCTGCTGGTCGACGACTCGATTGTGCGCGGGACCACGTCCAAACAGATCATCCAGATGGCGCGCGATGCTGGCGCGAAAAAAGTTTATTTCGCTTCGGCCGCGCCGCCGGTGCGCTATCCCAACGTGTACGGCATCGACATGCCGTCGACCAGCGAACTGGTCGCGGCCAACCGCACCGAGCGGGAGGTGGAAAAATTGCTCGGCGCCGACTGGCTGATCTACCAGGATCTCAAGGATCTCGAGTGGGCCGTACGGGACGGCAACGAGAACCTCAAACACTTCGACACCTCGTGCTTCTCCGGCGAATACGTCACCGGCTTGGACAAGGAATACCTGGCGCAGGTCCAGATGCTGCGCTCGGACGACGCCAAGGCCGCCCGGCGCGTGGTTTGAGCCCGCCCTGCGTGGCGAAGCGGTGCGCCGTTTGCATCCGTTCCCCGCAGGACAGCGATACTCTTGCCCGACGCACGATCGCCCCGTAGGAGCCCGCTCGCGGGCGATGCTCTGGCTGTTCCGATCTCCGATTCCCGGCCGAAAAACATCGCCCACAAGTGAGCTCCTGCAGAAAAGCCGTGACCGATCTACATGCTGCTGCCAAACGCTGCCTCGACGCCACCGACCCGGTCGACAAGCTGCGCCTGACCCGCGACACGTGGCAGGCGTTCCTGACCGGCGAGCTGCGCGCCGACCCGTCCTCGCCGCCGCCTGAACCGATCGGCCCGCCGGGTCGCCCGTTGAAACCCCGGCTGGTCAGTGCCCGCAAGCTTCCGCAGCGCGGGCTGGGCAGCGCCGAAGGCCGCGCCGCCTTGGTGCACGCGGTTGCACACATCGAGTTCAACGCAATCAACCTCGCCTGGGATGCGGTATACCGCTATCGAGGCAAGCCCGACGATTACTATCGCGACTGGGCCAGTTGCGCCCACGACGAAGCACGCCACTTCACCATGTTGTCCGACCGGCTGGCCGAGCTCGGCCACGCCTATGGTGATTTCGACGCCCACGATGGCTTGTGGCAGATGGCCGAGAAGCTGGTGCCGCGTGTGTTGGAAGCGCGCGGACTGGACGTCACCCCCGGCATGATCGAACGTTTGCGCCGCCTCGGCGACGAACGCACGGTGGCCGTTCTCGAAATCATCCTGCGCGAGGAAGTCGCGCACGTCGCGGCCGGCACGCGCTGGTACCAGTACTGCTGCGAGCGCGACGGCATCGAGCCGGTCGACACTTTCTTCGGCTTGATCCGCGATTACATGGGTGTCGACCTGCGCGGCCCGTTTAATCGCGTGGCGCGCATCGAGGCAGGGTTTTCGGAGCTTGAGCTGGATCTGCTGGGAAATTACGCGGCTGCGCAAAAGCATCGTGCGGACGCTGGACCAACCTGATCAGGGTTCCGGCCGCGACTGGTGACGATGCTGGTGCTGATCAGTTGCAGAAGGACTCTGTTGCAAGGCGGCTGTGGGGCCATGTGGCCCTCGCTAGACCGGAGTGCGCGGTCATGGCGAATTACGCTGCAGGGTTAGGGTGCATAATTTTGGACACGTAGTTGATTCGTTTAGGCCAAAAATGACAAGAGGGTATCGGCTGCACAGGGATGGGCTGCGGAATTACACTGCACTTTGAAGTCTACTAAGCGTTAGCGGCGAGACGCATGGATATTCCGAGATTCATCAAGCTAGCTGATGACCACGAGGCTATTGATTATGGCCCCGAGCGATCTGTGCAACGTGCGAACGACCACCCGAATGCTGGCCCGTGGATTGCCTACAGCGCATTGGAACACTTGGGCCTTGCGGAGCCGCGAAAAACAAGTTGTCTGGAAATTATTCGGGCGCTTGCGCGCGGACGTAGACTGAGAGGTGCAGGAGCAGATCTCTGGTTGCGTGATCACGGTTACGGCGCGTAGCATCAAGTTCGAGGCGCATGGCACCGCCGCCGCTCAACTCAAGCGTTAAGCAGCAATTAGGCCAAGGTAATTATGCCTACCGAATTACTGAGTACGTTGGCCGAGTCATCAGTGGCTTTTGCTGGCCTGTCGGCGCTGTCGTTGATTGTAGTTCAGCTTGCCGGAGTGCAATGGCGAACTGACATGACAACGGGACTTTGGCTCATATTGGCGTGGAGCCTCGATGCGTTCGTGTTTTCAGTGCTTCCCCTCGTGTTGGCGGAATTCGATATTTCACACCGAGTCGTCGTATCCGTTTGCAGCGTATTGCTCGGTTTGTCATTTCTGGTAATCGCTGGAGGGGCCGTGCTGCGAGATACGCGCCTACTGAAACGTGGAGGCCAAGCCCCCTTGGGTGCGATGATTGGCGGTGGCGGACTTGCTGGCGTTGCGGGAATTTGGCTAGTTTTAAATGGGTTGTTCGTTTTGCCTGGCCGTCAACAGGCTTGGTATGTCGGCGGTATATTCGTACTCTTTCTGTACGCGATTATCCCGCTGGTACTCATCATGCTGAGCGTCAAGGAGCAAGAATAAGAAGTGGCTTCCTGACCATTCGTTCGCGGCAGACGTGGCCGCTGCCGACTTCAGGTTGGGATTGCGCTTGCCTTGATGTGAGACGTTGCCTACACGGACAAGTGCAGAGCGACGACCTGCGGCGGCAGTCGCGGGCGCGCCGGGCGGTCCTACGCAGAGTCTTTGATCAAGCCTTGCTGGCGCATCCATACCAGCGTGTCGGACAGCAGCTGGTCCAGCGGTGTCTCGACATAGTCGAGCTCGCGCCGGGCCTTGCCGGAATCCACCTGCAGCTCGTGGCTGGTCAGGGCGGCGGTTTCGGGGGTGATGTCGGGCTCGCGTGCGGTCAGGCGTGACCAGGCGTTGGCGAGGCGAGCAAAAGTCATCAGGGCAAAGGCTGGCGTCGCGCGCCGTGGCGTGTGCTGGCCCAGCATCGCGCCAACCCGGTGCACGAAGTCGACGAAGCTGGCCTGCTCGCCGCCAAGCAGATAGGCCTGTCCGAAGCGCTGGCGCTGCCAGGCGCGCACCTGCGCCCGCGCAATCTCGCGTACGTCGGCAAACACACCAATGCCGGGGGGAATGCCGGGCAGCTTGCCGCGGTCGATCAGCATGATCAGGCGCGCCCAGTTGCGGCGGTCGCCCGGGCCCAGGATGTGGGTGGGGTTGAACACGATCCACGGCAGTCCGGCGTGGCGTACGGCTTGTTCGCCCAGGAACTTGCTGCGTTCGTAGTTGATCCAGCTATTGCCGCCGAGCTGCGGGGTCGATTCGTCGATCAAGCCGTGCGTCTGGTGCGACCAGGCGGACACCGAGGAGGTGTGCATGAACGCCTGCACGTGGGCAGCCTCGCTGGCCTGCAGCAGGTTACTGGTGCCCGCGACATTGGTGGCTGTCTGTGCGGCAGCGTGGCGGCGCCACATGCTGGTGTCCGCGGCGGCGTGGAATACGGCAGTGCAACCGACAAGTGCATTCTGCAGGCTGGCCCGATCCGTCAGCTCGGCGCGTACCGGCAAGCCACCGAGGGAACGGATGGCCGCATCCGACTCGGCTCGACGCGACAGCGCCTTGACGGTGCAGCCGGCGGCGCACAATTCCCGCAGCAGGTGTCCGCCGAGGAATCCGCTGGCGCCGGTGAGGAATACCGCAGTCATGCTGGCTTCCCTCAGCGGGCGCCGTTGATCATGTCGGGCGAGCCGGTCGTCAGCGTCGCGCGGTCACTTGTCTTTCTTCTTGTCGTGTTTGGCGGCACGCTTCTCCTTCAGCGTCTTGGCCGGCTTCTTCTTGTCAGTTTTCTTCGAATCCATGCCTTTGCTCATGACTGTTCTCCGCGCTGTGATCAGGTGACTGGAGGCTAGTTTAGGCTGTTCCTGCGTGGGCCGTGAAGACGGCTTCCCCGGTGCCATGACATCCTCTTGTGCCGCGTCGGGCGAGATCGCTCAGGTATCGGCGGGGTCGAGCGCAAAGTGCTGTTCGAGGTTGCGCTGGCAGCGAGCGATCACGGCCGACGCCGTGACGTCGGGCCAGCTGTTGCCGAAGTCCACGTCGGCGGCCATCCAGTCGTGCTCGACCAGCATCCGTGCACTCGCGAGACTGTCGGCGATCGACAACGCTCGGCCCAGCGGTGAATCGGCTGGGGTAATCGGCTTCTGGCATTCAATCATCGCTTCCAGCACGCGCGGTGGCAGTTCCCATTGCCGGGCGGCTCGCAATGAAAGGCGGGTGGCGAGCCTGGAGCAATGCCGGACGAAGCTGGACGAGAGCGGTGGCGGAGCGCCGCCGGTTATCAGCTTTTCCAGCAGGCGGACCACGGCACCGGTGCCGGTATGGCGGACGATACCCGCGAGATAGGCTTCGAACGAATCGCAGCCGGAGTGTCGGCCCAGCCACGAGCAGGCATGGGCGCAGCGATCCGCATGCTCCCACAGGCGCTCGCCCGCAGCGTGACCCACGGCTCCCGCGTTGGCTTGCAGGATCGGCTTCATCACGTGCTGGGTGATCACGCGACGCAAGCCGTCCTGGCCAAGCAGTACCACCGCTTGCTGCAGGCTGCTGATCGGCTGCGCCGAGCGGTAGAACACGGTGCTGGTGGCACGCATGACCTCGCCCACCATCAGCGGATCGCGACCGACCAGCTTGGCCAGTTCGCGGCCGGCCGCATCGTCGCTTTTCAGGGTACGCAGCAGTTGCGGCAGCACGGCTGGCAAACGCGGGAGGCTGCGCAGGTCGAAGCGTGCGCTGAGCAGATCGAGCCGCCTGAGCATGGCCAGTTCGATCGGCGTGGATTGGTCGCCCCGGGTGGGGGGCAGGTCGAGCACGAGTCGGTGGAAGTCCTCGTCAATTTGTTCCAGTGAGGGAACGGGCGAGGCTGGGGCTGCGTCGGTGTCTGCTGTTGCCGCGGCCACAAGTGCAGGCGATGCTTCCGGGGCCGGACGGGCATGGATGACCGGTGTCTTGCGGCGCGGGAAAACGCGCCGCCACATGCTTTCCCACATTGGGAGCGCCCCTCGTCCAGCGTGTCGTGTCGTTTCGTCTGTTCGCTCTCGCTATCGACCGGGAGCGGAAAAAGTTGAGGCGTAGTTGTCGGCAGGGTGGTTCGGTGAGGCCGCGCGGTGGCCTCTGGCAATCGTGGCGTCTGCCCCCAGATTGTGAGCTTCCGTCTTGTGGGATTGTACGATGATTCCGTTTTCCATCCTCGATCTGGCCCCAGTCACCGAAGGCAGCGATGCCAGCCAGGCGTTTCGCAACACGCTGGACCTGGCGCAATTAGGCGAGCAGCTCGGTTACCGGCGCTACTGGCTGGCCGAGCATCACAACATGCCCGGCATCGCCAGCGCCGCCACGGCAGTGCTGATCGGCCATGTGGCCGGGGGTACCTCGACCATCCGCGTCGGTGCCGGCGGCATCATGTTGCCCAACCACGCGCCGCTGCAGGTGGCCGAGGCGTTCGGCACGCTGGCGTCGCTGTATCCGGGGCGGATTGACCTGGGCCTGGGCCGCGCGCCGGGCACCGACCAGGTCACCGCTCGCGCGCTGCGCCGGTACTTCGGCAGCGCCGATGCGTTTCCGCAGGACGTGCGGGAGCTGCTCGGCTATTTCGAGCCAGCGCAGCCTGGCCAGCCGGTGCGGGCCGTGCCCGGTGCCGGGGTCGAGGTGCCGGTGTGGCTACTCGGTTCCAGCTTGTTCAGCGCCGGGCTGTCGGCCCGGCTCGGCCTGCCGTTCGCGTTCGCTTCGCATTTTGCGCCGGATGCGATGGATGAGGCGCTGGCCCTGTATCGGCGGGATTTCGTGCCATCGGCACGGTTGCAGCAACCGTACGTGATGCTCGGCATCAATGTGGTCGCCGCCGACAGCGATGCCGAGGCGCGGCACGCATTCACCACTCAGCAGCAGAGCTTCATCAACCTGCGCCGTGGCCGACCGGGGCTGGTTCCGCCACCGATCGACGACATCGAGGCGTACTGGACGCCAGCGGAGAAGCTGATGGTGGAGCGCACGCTGGCGTGCGCGGTGGTTGGCGGCGCCAACACGGTCAAGGACGGCATCGCGGCATTCATCGCGCGGCAGCGACCGGACGAGTTGATGCTCACCGCCAACGTATTCGAACATGCGGCGCGACGGCGTTCGTTCGAAATCGCCGCGGCCGTGCGGAATTCCCTGTCGGTTGCTTGAACGCAGGCTGCCGGTCGCTGATCAGTCATAATGGGCGTTTGTTCCGCATGTTGAAGCCACTCCACCCATGAAAACCCCCCAGGGACTGCAGGAACTGATCGACGACGGCGTGATCGATCAGGTGCTTCGGCCGCTGAAAAGCGGCAAGGAAGCCTCCGTCTACGTCGTACGCTGTGGTGACGACATCCGTTGCGCCAAGGTCTACAAGGACATGGGGCAGCGGAGTTTCCAGGCGCGCGTGCAATACCAGGAAGGACGCAAGGTACGCGGCAGCCGGCAGGCGCGCGCCATGGGCAAGGCGACGAAGTTCGGCCGCCGCGAAGCCGAGGACGCCTGGAAGAACGCCGAGGTCGACGCGCTGTATCAACTTTCCGCCGCTGGTGTGCGCGTGCCCAGGCCGCACGGCTACTTCGGCGGTGTGCTGGTGATGGAACTGGTCACCGACGCCGATGGTCATTCGGCCCCGCGCCTCGGGGAGGTCGAGTTATCGGCGGACGAAGCGCGCGCTTACCACCGTTTCCTGATGCAGGAAGTGGCACGCATGCTCTGTGTGGGTCTGATCCACGGCGATCTGTCCGCGTACAACGTGCTGGTCGGGCCGGACGGCCCGGTGATCATCGACCTGCCGCAGGTGGTCAGCGCGTCGGGCAACAACAATGCCCGCACCATGCTGCGTCGTGACGTGGGCAACATCACGATCAGCCTGTCGCGCTTCGCGCCGGAGCTGCTCGACACCCATTACGGCGAGGAGATGTGGGCGCTGTACGAACTGGGTGAGCTGCGCCCGGACAGCGAGCTCACCGGCCACTTCGAGTTCGACGAACGCCTCGCCGACATCGACAGCGTGATGCAGTCGATCATCGATGCGCGCGAGGAGGCGATCATCCGCCAGCAGGGGCGCGAAGCGGCGGAGCAGGAAGACTGATTTGGCGCAATCCTGGTAGGAGCCCGCTCGCGGGCGATGCTGTTGCTCTGACCGTCCGTCATGCATTCAGAGCAACAGCATCGCCCGCGAGCGGGCTCCTACGCGCGGGCTGGATTTCCGTGGGAAGGGACTTTGTGCGGGCGGGATTTCAGGGGGCGCTGACGCCCAGCAGTTCCACGTCGAACACGAGTGACGCGTTCGGTGGGATGTCGCCGCCGGCGCCGCGCGCGCCATAGCCCAGCGAAGAGGGGATCAGCAAGGTGCGCTGGCCACCGACGCGCATGCCGGCCACGCCCTGGTCCCAACCCGCGATCACGTTGCCCGCGCCGAGTACGAAGGTGAATGGTTCGCCGTGGTCGCGTGAACTGTCGAACTTGCTGCCACGCTTGTCCTTGGCGCCATCGTCGTACAGCCAGCCGGTGTAGTGCACGGTGACCTTCATTCCGGCTGTGGCCTCGGGCCCCGTGCCGACCTTGGTGTCGATGGTGGTGAGTTTGTCGACACTCCCGTTGGCCTGGGCCGGCGGGGTGGCGGTGCAGGCAGCGAGCGCGAGCACGGCGAGCAGGGACAGCAACCAGCGCATGGAATGACTCCGAGGAAAAGTGATGGGGGTGGAAAGCATACGGGGCCGTCAGCTCACGGTCTCGGGCGGCGCCATGCGCACGACCGGGTCGACCGCTACCGCGTCGGCGTCATTCATCAATTGCAACTGGCCATCCTGGACCAGGCATTGCAGGCGCATGCCACGCTCCAGCAGTGCAACCAGTTCGGCGACCGTGTTGACGGGAATGTCCAGCACGGTAAGGTTCCGGTGGCGTGCCAGCGCGGTGCCGACCTTGTCCCACCACAGCTCCGCGACATGCCCGCCGTAGTTGATCACCACCACCTGGCGCGAACGACCACAGGCCTTGCGAACGCGGGTCTCGTCGGGTTGACCGACCTCGATCCACAGCTCGATCTCGTCGGTATACGCTTTGCGCCACAGTGCTGGCTCGTCCTCGTCGCTGAGGCCCTTGCCGAATTCCAGCCGGTCATCCGCGTACAGCGCGAAGGCCAGCAAGCGCACCATCAGGCGCTCCTCGGTTTCCGAGGGATGCCGCGCCAGGGTCAACGCATGGGTGGCGTAGTAGTGCCGGTCCATGTCACTGACCTGCAGTTCGACCTTGTGGATGGTGGCGTTCAGTGCCATGCAGGGTGCCGCTCGGGACGAATCTGCCATTGTACGCGTTCGCGCGCCGCTAGACTGGCGTGGTCATGCCGAGTCCTCCCTTCCGTCGCGACAGCCAGGCCAGCACCGTGCACCTGCCGGTGGGGGCATGGACGAGTGTGCTGGATGCATTGTGTGCCTGCTTCCCGGCGATCGGTCGCGGCCAATGGCTGGATCGGATCGCGCGCGGGCGGGTGCTGGACGGGCAGGGCGTGGCAATCACCGCAGACTCGCCGTATCGGGTGGGGCTGCGTATCCACTACTACCGCGAGGTGGCGGACGAGAGACCGATACCGTTCACCGAAACCGTGCTGTACGCGGACCAGCACCTGGTCGTCGTCGACAAGCCGCACTTTCTGCCGGTGACGCCCGCGGGCAACTTCGTCGAGCAGACCTTGTTGCGGCGGCTGGTCCGACGATTGGGGAATCCGCAATTGGTGCCGCTGCACCGGATCGATCGGGCGACGGCAGGGCTGGTGCTGTTCTCGGCCAATCCGGCCACTCGTGCCGCGTACCAGGGACTGTTCCGCGAGCGCCGTATCGACAAGTGCTACGAGGCATGGGCGGCGCCCTTGCCCGCGCTGACCTTTCCCCTGTGGCGTCGTTCGCGCCTCGTTCGCGGCGAACCGTTTTTCCGCACGCACGAAATCGCGGGCGAGCCCAACAGTGAAACCTGGATCGAGGTGATCGAGCGCGGTGCGACTTGCTGGCGCTACCGGCTGCATCCGGTGACTGGACGCAAACATCAGCTGCGGGTACACATGGCGGCGCTCGGCGCGCCGATCCTCAACGACTCGTTCTATCCCGAGCTGGCGCAACCAGCGACGGACGATTATCGACACCCACTGAAATTGCTGGCGCAAAGGCTGGCCTTCGTCGATCCGTTGGCGGGTGAGCCTCGAAGCTTCCACAGCCGGCTGACGCTGGGCGATTGCCTTCCGTGAGCGACCAGCCTGACCGGCGTGCCTGATCGAGGTGCTTGATCAACGTGCTTGATCAATCAGCCGGCGTCTTGTGCTTGTAGCCGCACAAGTCGCGGATCACGCAGTGCGGGCAATCCGGCTTGCGCGCCTTGCATACGTAGCGCCCATGCAGGATCAGCCAGTGATGGGCGTCCTGCCGGAATTCTGGCGGGATCAGCTTGACCAGCTTGTCCTCCACGATGCGCACGTTCTTGCCCGGCGCCAGTCCGGTGCGGTTGGCGACGCGGAAGATGTGCGTGTCGACCGCGATGGTCGGTTCGCCGAAGGCGGTGTTGAGCACCACGTTGGCTGTTTTGCGGCCGACACCGGGCAGCGCCTCCAGCGCTTCTCGGCTGCGTGGCACTTCGCCGTCGTGTTGATCCAGCAACAGTCGGCACAGCGCGACCACGTTTTTGGCCTTGGCGTTGAACAGGCCGATGGTGCTGATGTATCGCTTCAGCCCGTCTTCGCCCAGATCGAAAATGGCCTGCGGCGTGTTGGCTTCCGGGAACAGCCGGCGGGTGGCCTTGTTCACACCGACGTCGGTGGCCTGCGCCGACAACACCACGGCCACCAGCAGCTCGAACGGCGTGGAGTACTGGAGTTCGGTCGTAGGGTGGGGATCAAGTTCGCGCAATCGCGTGAACATCTCAATGACGTCGGCGCGCTTCATGCTGGCGGTCCCTGCTTCTTCGCCTTGGCGCGTGCAAGTGCCTCCAGCACCGGGTTGCGCTGCGCCCCGCCATCGACGGCGGCCTTGCGTGCGGCCAGCTCGGTTTCGCGCTCGGCGCGTTGGCGCGAGAGACGTCCTTCGCGGCGCTGGAAGTGTTCGCGCGCGGCACCGGCGTGAGCGTCGTCGATCTGGCTCGGCGACATCGGCACCAGTTCAATACAGTCGACCGGGCAGGCGGCCACGCACAGTTCACAGCCGGTGCAGTCGTCGGCAAGGACGGTGTGCATCAGCTTCGAGGCGCCAACGATCGCGTCGACCGGACAAGCCTGGATGCACTTGGTGCAGCCGATGCAGTCCGCCTCGACAATGCGCGCCAGCATGCGCGGTTTATCGATGCCGTGTTCGGGGTTCAGCGGCAGAGGTGGTCGTTGCAGTAGCGCGGCCAGCTTTGCGATGCCGGCTGCGCCCCCGGGCGGGCATTGGTTGATCTCCGCCTCGCCACGCGCAATCGCCTCGGCATACGGACGGCAGCCGTGATAGCCACACTGCTCGCACTGCGTCTGCGGCAGCAGGGCGTCGATGTGGTCGGCCAGGGCGTCGGTGGAGTCACTCATGCATGCAGTTCAAACAAACGATAATCGCCGCTCATTGTCCCGCAATTGATCATCCCGTGTGAGTGATTTCCAGGAGAACTGCATGAAACCATCCTATTTCGCGTCCTTGTTGCTGGCTGCCGTGCTCGGCGGGGTCGGCTCGATCATGCTGATGCATGCCAGTTCGGTGCAGGCCAAAACGCCGACCGGAGCGGTGTCCGAAACGGTTACGGTGTTCGTCGATGCCACGTTCGGCTTCCGCAAGAAGCATTTGGCCAGTCAGCTCACCAAGTCACACGCCGAATTTTCCGCGCGCGGGTATCACTTCGCAGACATGGAAAACTACGTCGAAAACGGCGACCTGGTGGGTGTGTTTGTGACCTACACGCGGAACTAGTCGCGGACGGGCGTTCGTTCAGCGAACGGTCGCGCCTGGCTTGGCGCCCTGGTCAGCGGCGAGCAAAAACAGGTTGCTGCCGCCGTCGCCAGCGGACAGGATCATGCCTTCGGACAGGCCGAAGCGCATCTTGCGCGGCGCCAGGTTGGCAATGAAGACCACGTTACGGCCAACCAGCGTCTCCGGTTCGCCATAGGCGGCGCGGATGCCGGAGAAGATCTGCCGCTTGCCGAGGTCACCGGCATCCAGTTCGAAGCGAAGCAGCTTTTCCGAACCGTCCACGAATTCGCAGACGGTGACCATGCCGATGCGCAAGTCGAGCCGGGCGAACTCGTCGATGCTGATCGTGGCGGAGGCGTTGGCAGCAGCTGATGTCGCGGCAGCTTTGGTGTTCTCGGCCATGGCTTTCTTCTTCGGGGCCTTGGATGCCTCGGGCAAGGCGCCGAGCGATTCTTTCGAGGCCTCGACCATCGCCTCGATGCGCTTGGGATCGATACGCGCCAGCAGGGGCTCGAACGGGTTGATCGCATGGCCATGCAGCTCGCGGCGGGCGTCGTCGAAACTGGCGATCGGTGCGGCGAGGAATTGCTCAGCGGCAGCTACGGTGGCGGGCAGCACCGGCTTCAGCAGGCCCGATAGCAGGCGGAACCCGTGCAGTGCCAGCGTGCAGACCTGCTGCAGCTCGTCGCGGCGGCTTTCATCCCTCGCGATCACCCATGGCGCCTTGGCTGCGATATAGCCATTGACCAGGTCGGCGATGGCGACGAAACGGCGGGTGACCTCAGCGAATTCGCCTGCTTCGTAGAGCTGGTCGACGCCGTCGTAGTGCGCCAGCAGCGTCTGCCACAGTGCGCCTTCTTCGGCCTCGAAGTGATCGGCCAGTTTGCCGTCGAAGAACTTGTGTACGAAACCGGCGGTGCGGCTGGCGATGTTTACCCACTTGCCAATCAGGTGCGAATTGATGCGCTCCTCGAACGCCTTGAGATCGAGGTCCACGTCCACCGGCGCATCGTTGAGCATGGTGGCGAAGTAGTAGCGCAGGAACTCCGGATGGATGCCGGCGTCGAGATAGGTGCGTGCCTGGATGAAGGTACCGCGCGACTTCGACATCTTGGCGCCGTTGACGGTGAGGTAGCCGTTGACGTGCAGCGCGGTGGGCGTGCGGAAGCCTGCGCCGTGCAGCATCGCCGGCCAGAACAGGCCGTGGAAGTTGATGATGTCCTTGCCAATGAAGTGGTGCATCTCGGTGCTGCTGCCGGCGCCAAGGAAGTCGTCGAACTTCAGCGTCGAACCGGGCTGGTCGCACAGTGCCTTGAAGCTGGCCAGGTAGCCGACCGGCGCGTCCAGCCAGACGTAGAAGAACTTGCCCGGCGCGTCGGGGATCGGGAAGCCGAAATAGGGCGCGTCGCGCGAGATATCCCAATCCTTCAGGCCACTATCCAGCCATTCGCGCAGCTTGGCCGCCACGCCGCTGTTCGCCACCGGCTTGCCCGCAGTGAACTTGCCGGCAAACCAGTCGCGCAGCAGCGGCTCGAATTTCGACAGCTCGAAGAAGTAGTGCTCCGAATCGCGAAGTTCGGGTTTGGCACCGGACATCACCGAGTACGGATTGATCAGGTCGGTCGGCGCATAGGTCGCCCCACAGTTCTCGCAGTTGTCGCCGTACTGGTCCGGCGTGCCGCAATTCGGGCAGATGCCCTTGATGTAACGATCCGGCAGGAACATCTGCTTTTCCGGATCGAACAGCTGCTTGATGGTGCGCCTGGCAATGTAGCCACCATCGCGCAGTCGGGTGTAGATCAGCGAAGCCAGTTCGCGGTTCTCGTCTGAATGGGTGGTGTGGTAGTGGTCGAAGCTGAAGTGGAAGTCGCTGAAGTCAGCCTCGTGGCCGGCGCGGATATCCGCAATGAATGCCTCCGGTGTCTGCCCGGCCTTCTCGGCGGCCAGCATGATCGGCGTGCCGTGCGCATCGTCCGCCGCCACGAAATGTACCTCGTTGCCCATCATCCGCTGCGCACGCACCCAGATATCGGTCTGGATATAGCCCAGCATGTGGCCAAGATGCAGCGGGCCGTTGGCATAGGGCAGGGCGTGGGTGACGAGCAGGCGACGGGACATGGAGGGCACAATTCCGGAATGACTGCGCATTATGGCATGGCCGTCCAAACCGGTCGTCCGGCGGCTACCCGTCGGTGTCACGAAAAAGCGCGCCGAAGCGCGCTTTCAGTCCGTCTGTTGGCAGTCAGTCAGGGTTGTCGTTCCCATACCTGCGAGCGGCCGATCCAGGAGAAGCCGATGAAGCCGCGCAACTTGAGTTTCTGGCCGCCATCGAGCATCGAGAGCTTGACCTTGTAGATCTTGCCGCTTTTGGGGTCGAGGATGTGGCCACCGTCCCAGACGTCGCCGTTCTTGTGCACGTCCCACATGATGTTCATGCCCTCGACCGGTTTGTCCTTGCGTTCGCCGTCGCACTTCTTGCACACCGCCACCGTGCCGTCGCGGGCAATGTCTTCCGCGCTGCGGTTGAGCAGCTTGACGATGTGCGCCTGCAGTTCACCGTTGTCGTCGGTGATCTCCACGATGGACTTGGCCTGGTGGGTCTCGTCGTCGATGGTTTTCCAGGTGCCGACTGGCGTGTCGGTGGCCGCGATCGCGGCGCCTGCGGCGAACAACAGGCTGGTGGCAATGGCAAAATGAAACGCAAGCTTCATGGTGTTCCTCCCGTACGAAAGCGTATGGAGTTGAGATTGGCGAGGATCGGGGGGGCCGTCAAGCTGCATTGCGCCAACGCGCCGGAACTGTTCAGCTGCGAGTCGAGCACTGATCTGCGTCAGCCGGCCATGGCGGGGCCACAGGCATAATGGGCGCTCCGCATCCATCACGACCGAGCCAACATGACGCAGGTGAACGAAACCCTGGTCCGCCAGATCCTTGGCGGCCTGACCGACCCCCACACGGGTGCCATGATGGACCAGGCGGTGCGCGCGGTCGGGGTGGACGGCGCCAGGGTGTCGGTGGATCTGCAACTGGGCTATCCAGCGGCCCGTGCGATCGAGGCGATCAGCGCGCGCGTGCGCGATGCGCTGCAGGCAAACCCCGCCATCGAGTCGGCCGCGGTCTCGATCACCAGCCGCATCCATGTGCACAAGGTGCAAGGCACGCTGGGTCCGTTGCCGAGCGTGAAAAACATCATCGTGGTGGCCTCTGGCAAGGGTGGCGTGGGCAAGTCCACGGTGTCGGCGAACCTGGCGCTGGCCTTGCAGGCCGAGGGCGCGAAGGTTGGCGTGCTGGATGCGGATATCTACGGCCCCAGCCAGCCGACCATGTTGGGCGTCAGCGGCAAACCCGCTTCGCCGGATGGCAAGAGCATCATCCCGATGCAGGCGCATGGCATGCCGGTGATGTCGATCGGCTTCCTGGTCGAGGCCGATACGCCGATGATCTGGCGCGGTCCGATGGTCACCCAGGCGATGATGCAGTTGCTCACCGATACCCGTTGGGGGCAACTCGACTATCTTGTCATCGACCTGCCGCCAGGCACTGGTGACATCCAGCTCACGCTGGCGCAGAAGGTGCCGGTGGCCGGCGCCGTGATTGTCACCACGCCCCAGGACATCGCCTTGCTGGACGCACGCAAAGCGTTGAAAATGTTCGAGAAGGTCGAGGTGTCAGTGCTTGGCGTGGTGGAAAACATGGCCACCCACGTGTGCTCGAACTGCGGCCATGAAGAGCATATTTTTGGCCAGGGCGGCGGCGCACGCATGGCGGCACAGTACGACGTGCCCTATCTGGGCTCGCTGCCGCTGGACATCCGCATCCGCGAACAGACCGATGGCGGCAACCCCACCGTGGCGGCGATACCGGATTCCGACCTTGCGGCCCGTTATCGCGAGATTGCCCGCAACACCGCCGGACGACTGTCGCGCCTGCCACGCAACAAGTCGCTGGGTCTGGGCAAGATCGTGGTGCAGGGCGTGCCTGCGGCGTGACGACGGCGTTTGGAGTTCAGTGTTCAGTGTTCAGTGTTCAGTGTTCAGTGTTCAGTGTTCAGAAGCATCGCCCGGGCGGTGTGCTGGCATGATAGTGGGCTGAGCATGTATTTTTGCAGCTTTGCGCCCGCTTGCCGGGCCGTTACTGAACCGGAGTCAGCGTGAGCATCAAGTCCGACAGGTGGATTCGCCGCATGGCGCAGGAGCAGGGCATGATCGAGCCGTTCGAGGCCGGCCAGGTCAAGCTGCGCGGCAGCGAAAGACTGGTGTCCTACGGCACCTCGAGTTATGGCTACGACGTGCGCTGCGCACGCGAGTTCAAGATCTTCACCAATATCAATTCCACGATCGTCGATCCGAAGGCATTCGATCCTTCGAGCTTCGTCGATGTCGAGGCGGACGTATGCATCATCCCGCCCAATTCGTTCGCCCTGGCGCGCACGGTCGAGTTCTTCCGCATCCCGCGCAAGGTGCTGACGATCTGCCTGGGCAAGAGCACTTACGCGCGCTGCGGCATCATCGTCAACGTGACGCCGCTGGAGCCAGAGTGGGAAGGCCACGTGACGTTGGAGTTCTCCAATACCACGCCATTGCCGGCGAAGATCTACGCCAACGAGGGTGTGGCGCAGATGCTGTTTCTGGAATCCGACGAAGAGTGCGAGACCAGCTACAAGGATCGCGGCGGCAAATACCAGGGTCAGCAAGGCGTGACCCTGCCTCGTACTTGACGCGATTGCCTGAACGGCGGCGCCGACCGGCCGTCCACGGCCTGGCAGGCTGCTAGACTTCACCGCTGCAACGAGTGCCTTTCCAGGAGAGCTGCATGAGCCGAATTTCCACCCTGCTTGTCCGCATGACCGCCGCGATCATGCTCGGTAGCGTCCTTGTGCTGGCCGGCTGTCATCGTGGCGAGGTCAAGCAGGAGCAACAACTGGCGGCGTCGACGCACGGCCAGTTTGACCTGACCATGAAGGCCTACAAGGATGGCCAGTTCCTGATCGGTGGCGCGCTGTTGTCGGCGGTGGACGCGGGCAGCCATTTCGCCTATTTGCGCGACCAGGGGCGCCTGCCCAAGAAGGTGCTGCTGATCGACAGTGACGACGCCAAGGTCAAGAAGGCGCAGCTTCAATACCTGGCGCGCATGTCGATCGACTATGGGTTCCACGCCTATTTCTTCGACAAGAAAGGCCGCCTGACCGAGATCAGTCCGGTTGACATCAAGGCGCGCAATCTCGAAGACCACAAGCCGCGTGCGCCGCTGCCGGACAGCAACATGAGCCCCGACGCCACCGGCAAGCCCTACGACTCGTCGCAGCCGCCGCGGCACTGATCTGGTAGCAGCCGGTTGCGGTGGTCCGAAAATGAAGCCCGTGGCGCGAGCCACGGGCTTTTTCGTGCGGCAGTCGAGTCAGTGGAGCGTGCCGACGCAGGTATGGATGCCGGTTCGCACGGTGGCCGCCACGCGCAATGCGCTGGTCAACCCGCGCGCCAGCCACCCGGCAAGCCACCGGTCCGGGTAGCGGTGGCGAGTTGAAGCGCAGCGTGAAGGCGATCACGATCATCGCAACGCTGAGCAGGGGTCATAGTTCATGCGTGTCTCACCCGCGCTGGTGGCGGAGAAGTCATGCCGCGCCTGGGGCGGCGATGCGCACGCCGACGTGCTCCAGCGCGGCGCGCAACCGGCGTGCCAGCGATACTGCATGGGCGCCGTCGCCGTGCAGGCACAGCGTATCGACCTGCAGGCTCACGGCTTCGCCGTGCGCCGCGATGACCGTGCCGTCGCGGACGATATTCAGCGCCTGAGCTGTGGCCGCCGCGGCATCATCGATCACGGCACCCGGCTCGCCACGCGGCTGCAGCGAGCCGTCGACACGATAGCGGCGGTCGGCAAACGCTTCCGCCGCCACCGCCAAGCCCAGCGCGGTGCCGGCATCGATCAGCGCCGAACCGGCAAGGCCGAACAGGATCAAGCGTGGTTCGAACGTGTGTGCGGCACGCGCGATCGCATCGGCCAGGGTGCGGTCGCGCGCGGCCATGTTGTACAACGCGCCGTGCGGCTTGACGTGGGCCAGCCGCGTTCCCGCGGCGCGGCAAAACGCAGACAGGGCGCCGAGCTGGTACAGCGTCATGACGTAGACCTCGTCCGCACTGACCCGCATCTCGCGCCGGCCGAAGCCTTGCAGGTCGGGCAGCGAGACATGCGCGCCGATCGCCACGTCGTGCGCCGCGGCCAGATCCACCGTCTGCCGCATGATCGTCGGATCGCCAGCGTGGAAGCCGCAGGCGACGTTCGCCGAACTGACCAGTTCCAGCAGCGCGGCGTCTTCACCCATGCGCCACGCGCCGAATGACTCGCCAAGGTCACAGTTGAGATCGATGCGTTTCATGTGTGGGGTTGCCCGTCGTGTTGCAGTCGTTGCGCGATATGTTTCAACAGCGCGTCGAGTGCCTGCTCGCGTTCGACCAGGCGGGCGATCGCGTGCGCCAGCGTGTCGTGTCGAAAGCATACGACATCGCCAGGCCGGCGCTGGGCCAGGTGCGGCAGGTCGACCGCGGCGACCTGGCCGATGCGCGGGTAGCCGCCGGTGACTGGCGCCTCGGCCATCAGCACGATTGGCTGGCCGGACGGCGGCAATTGCACGGTGCCGGGCAGGGCAGCCTCGGAGATCAGTTCCAGCGGCGCACGCAGCCAAAGGGTCTGGCCGTCCAGACGGCTGGCGGTGCGGTTGCTGTCCTTGTCGACGCGGAAGCCGGCGCTATACAGGCATTCTTGCGAGGCATCGTCCAGTTGCGCCCAGTGGCTGCCGTGCAGCAGCCTGAGGGGTGCCGACACAAAGTCGAACCACGGCTGTGGGTCCAGTCGCCAGGACAGCGCCTGGACGGTACGGGTTTCGTCCGATTTGCGCGAGGCGGTGGCGTGGCCGACCGGCAGCACGTCGCCGGCTTTCACGGCGCGGCCGGCCTCGTGGCCGAGCCGTGCATGCAGGTCGCTGCTGCGACTGCCCAGCACCGACGCCACGTCGAAGCCGCCGCGCACGGCCAGGTAACTGCGGCAGCCGATGGCCATGCCGCCGAGCTGCAACACGCTGCCGGCGGGTACGTGGCAGGCGGTCCACGGCGGCAGTTCGAACGCGCCAATGTGGGCCTGGATTGGCGCGCCGGTCAATGCAATCCATGCGGCGCGCTCGAAGCGCAGGGTTGGGCCGAGCAGGGTGCATTCGAGGGCGGCCTCGCCGCCGCGATTGCCGGCCAGCGCGTTGGCCAGGCGCCATGCCGGCACGTCCATGGCACCGGTACGACCGACGCCGATCGCGGCGTGGCCAGGCCGTCCGCCGTCCTGGAGGGTACTGAGCAAGCCCGGCTTGAGCACGCTGACGCTCACTGGTGCAGCCTTGCTTCGAGACGGCGAAACTCGTCCTCATCGATCGCGCGCAGGCGTACGCGATCGCCGGCGGCCAGCAGCGATGGTGGCGTCACGCCGACATCGAACAGGCGCAGCGGCGTACGCCCGATCAGTTGCCAACCACCGGGCAACGGCTCCGGATAGATGCCGGTCTGCGCACCCCCGATCGCCACGCTGCCGGCGGGCACGCGCTGGCGCGGATCGCTGCGGCGTGGCATCGCCAGCGTGGGGTCGAGCCCCAGCAGGTAGGGAAAGCCAGGCGCGAACCCGATCATCGCCACGCGGTAGTCGACTGCGGCGTGGCGGGCGATTACCTCGTCGGTCGGCAGGTCGAGATGTTGTGCCACCGCGGCCAGGTCTGGCCCGCAGGCACCGCCATAGCACACTGGAATTTCCTGTTCACGCGGCGCCTGGTGCGAGATTTCGCTCGTGTCGAGTGCCATGCGGACCGCTCGTTCCAGTGTTTGGTGTGGGGACGCGTTGGCATCCCCCCAGGCTTGCAGGTTGAAGCGCAGCAGCACGCTGGCGTAGGCCGGGACGCATTCCACCAACGGCAAATGCTGCCGCAGGACATCGACCGCGGCATGGACGCGCGCGTTGATCGCCGCGTCGATGCGCTCGCCGAAGCGCAGCAGCAGCGCATCTTCGGCCAGTGGCTCGAACTGGAGCGTATCGGTTTGCACGCTAGCCCGGTGCCGCGAGCGCGTCACGCAGCGCGGTCAGCCGTTCGCGCAGCGCGGCGTCGGTATAGGGCTGCGCCTGGCCGTGGCCCCAGACCGGGCCAGGCCACGCGGCATCGCCTGTGCGGCGCGCGACGATGTGCACGTGCAACTGGCGCACGATATTGCCCAGCGCGCCCAGATTGAGCTTGTCGCAAGGCGCGACCGCACACAACGCGCGGCTCGCGAGGTTCACTTCACGCCACAGTGCGCACTGGTCATCGTTGTCCAGTTCGGCGATCTCGACGAGGTCGGCGCGGTGCGGCACCAGCACCAGCCACGCGTAACGTGCATCGTTCATCAGGCGCACGTCGCACAGCGGCAGCGAGGCGATCAGGCGAGTGTCCGCGGCCAGCCGGGGGTCAAGTGCGAACGCGGTGCCAGTCATGCGCCGCCCAGGTGTTTTTCGAAGAATGCCAACGTTCGCTGCAGTGCGAGTTTCGCGCTGGCTTCGTGGTAAGGCGCGCTGCCGTCGCGGTTGAACGCATGATCGGCCGGATACGTGTAGACGTTCATCTGCGGCAAGGCCACGCGGTGCTTCTCCACCATCTCCGAGGTGATGTGCTGGTCCTTCTCGCCGAAGTGGAACATCACCGGCGCCCTTGGTACTTCGTGCAGAAACGGCAGGTTGCGCGCGCCGTAGTAGCTGACCGACGGCAGGCCCAGGCGCATGGCGGCAAGCAGCGCGACGGTGCCGCCCCAACAATAACCGACGGTGCCGATCTTGCCCGCCGATGCGATGGCCTCGCTCGCACTGGCCACGTCTTCGAGCGCACGCTCCAGCCCCAGCTCGTTGACCAGTCGCTTGCCCTTGTTGGCTCCCACCCGATCGCTGTCCAACTCCACGCCGGTTTCCAGGTGGTCGAAAAAAGCTGGCGCGATCGCCGTGTAGCCGAGCGCGGCGAAGCAATCGACCACGCTGCGTATGTGCGCGGTGACTCCGAATATTTCCTGGATCACCACCAGGCCGCCCTTGGGTTTGCCCTCAGGTTGGGCCAGGTAGGCACCGATGCACTGGGTGCCGCTGGTAGGGATCGTGATGTCTTGGGCCACGGTGGGTCTCCGGCTGGGGGATGGGGTCATTCTAGGTACTGAGGGGGATGGGGAACAGGGAACGGGGAACACCGCGTGCGTGGCGATCGTGGGCTGCGCATTTCGGCTCAGCTCCTTGTACAGCAGCTGATACCTGCCGATCACCGCATGCCTCCGTCGAACTCCACGTTCCTCGTTCCCCTTTCCCCGTTCCCCGCTCATATAATCAACCGCGTGCCATTTGTCCCACTGGTGTCCCCAACCATGTCCACCTCCGCTCACCAGATCGGTTCCGTCAGCCTCGGCTGCGCCCAGTTCACACTTGTGCTGACCTGAGCGAACCATGCGTTACGTCGCACCAGCCAGAGGCAGCATCGACCCGGGCGTGTTCGAACGCATGCCGCTGGTGGCATGGCGCGACTACGCGACGTGGCTCGAAGGTGATGCGTGGCCGTCGATAGACCAGTTGAACGGCGGTGTGTCCGGCGAAACTGCACATCGCTTCGTGGCGCAGACGCCGACCCTGCTGGCCGACGGCCTGCACTACGAACAGCGCATCGCCGAGCGCGGAGAAATTGCCACGCGCGAACGCAACTGGCACGACCTGCTGAACGCCTTGATCTGGCTTCGCCAGCCGGCGCTCAAACAGGCATTGAACCGGCGCCAGGTTGCCGAAATCGCGCGCATGGGACCGAAAATCCGTTCTCGCGCGCAATATGCGCTGACCCACTTCGACGAAGCCGGCGCGATGGTGTGGCTGCGTGATCCCGCGCTGCTGGTGTTATGGGATGCGCATGACTGGCATGGCCTGTTCTGGCGCCGACGGCAAGCCTGGCTGGACGGCACGATCCAACTGCAGCTGTTCGGCCATGCGTTGCTCGAATTGGCCTTGAACCCGGCCAAGCTGCTGGTCGGCAAGGCGCTGGTATTCCAGTCACCTGATGGCGATGCCGCTGAGATCAGCGTCCGCTGTGCCGATGCGATCGCCAGCGGCAGCCTGCTCAACGATCCGCTGGAACTGCGTCCCTTGCCCTTGTCAGGTCTGCCGGGATGGCACGACGCCAATGCCGGGGAGTGGTTTCACCGGACGACGGCGTGCTACCAGTCGAAGCGGATGGGCCGGCAATATCCCGCGCCCAGCCTGCTGTGAGCTGTGCTCAGGCTCACCATCTTGCAATCTCCGAAAACCGAAAACCGCATCACGCGGCCCGTGCTTCAGTCGCGCGAGTAAACATACACCCGTGCCGGCGGCAGGTTACGCCACGCCCAGCCCTGGCGCCGCACCTGCAGGCCAAGTGCGGTACAGACTTCCGGGGCCACCGGCCTCGAGGGGCCGTAGGTGTACTGGACGAAGATACCGCCCGGGCGCAATACCGCGAACGCGGCGGCGAGAATGTCGTGCTGCACCGAGGCAGCCATGGCCAGCAGGCCCAGGCTGCTGACCACCGCGCCGACCCGGTGGGTACCGAACGTGTCAGCCTGCGCGGCCAGCGCCTGCAAGGTGCGGGCATTGCCACAGACGACTTGCGCGCGCGGGAAGGCTTGCCGCAACACGCCATGCAACACATCGTCCATCTCCACCAGCAGCAACCGTTCCGGCTTGATCCCGTGTTTGATCAGGGCGCGGGTAATGACCCCGGTTCCCGCGCCCAACTCGATCACGCTGTCCGCGTCCGAGGGAACCGCTGCCGCCATCATGCTCGCCAACTGGCGGCCCGACGGTGTGATTGAAGACATGCGCAAAGGATGGCGCAACCACTGCCGAAAGAAGGTCAGGCGCGGGCTCCCGATTGTCGCGTGGGGACTCTTGCCCGCGATCCAGGACCTGATGACATCGAGATTTTGCAACAGCATTGCGCTCCACGGGACCCGGTGGCGCAGTATTGCAGACGCGATGCCTCGATTTGTGAGCGCAGCCTTGCTCGGGTGCCTTGCCCTGGCCGGCTATCCCGACTATACAAGACACAGCGGGCGAGCCAGGGGCATGCGTGTTGAATATGGCGAGGAACTGCTGGCAGTCGTGGTTTGGTGGGCGCATGCGCACGTACGTTGCGCTGCAATGCCTGCTGCTGGGCGTGTTGGTCTGCATTGCGGGCACGGTGCGCGCGGCAGACGACCAGACTGACGCGAGCACGCCGATACGTTTCGGCATCCTGCCCATCGGCAGTGCGGCGGAGTCGCTGGAGCAGTGGCAACCGCTGCTGGGTGATCTGCGCAGGGAACTTGGGCTTTCGGTGACGACGGTTTCGGTGGGCAGTTACGCCAGCCTGTCGGACGCAATCGGTGCGCAGCGCGTGGACATTGCCTTCCTGTCCGGCAGGCTTGCAGTCGAAGCGGTAACGCGCCAGCACATGCAGGTGTTTGCACAGTTCGTGCGCAGCGACGGCGCGCCCGGCAACGTGGCCATGCTGGTGGTGCGGGCGGACAGCCCGATCCACACGCTGTCCGACCTGCTGGCCACACCGGGGCGCTGGAGCTATGCCCGCAGCGAGCGCCTGTCGGTGACCGGTTACACCGCGCCAGAGGCCTATGTCTTTGCGCCACGGGGGCTCAACTCCGACACCTGCTTTGCCCGCGTGGAGGTGGGCGGTCACCAGGGCAATCTGCTGGCGGTGGTCAACCACGAAGTGGATGTGGCCAGCAGCAACAACCCCGACATGGATTTGTTTCGGCGCAACTTCCCGCGCGAGGCGGCCCAGCTCAAGGTGATCTGGCGCTCGCGCCTGATCCCTTCCGGTGTGCTGGTGATGCGCCAGGGCATTCCCGACGCGCTGCGTGCGCGCCTGACTGCGTTCCTGCTGGCCTATGGCAGCAGCCCCGGCGTGGCCGGCGAGCGCGAGCGCAACCAGCTCGCGCGTATTCCCGACCTCGGTGGCTTCGCGCCGGAAACCAGCAAGGTGCTGCAACCGTTCGTCGATATGCAACATGTCTTGCTGCGTTCGCAGGCCGAACACAGCCAGTGGGTCAGTCCGCAGGCGCGGCTGGCGCGGCTGGCCCAGATCGAGCGCGATTACCAGCGGGATACGCAGATCCTGGCGGAGCCATAAACAGAGGGCATTGCATTCGGCCTGGCCCTGGATGGGAATGGCCCGCGCGCTGCCTTGCTCATCTGTAGTCTACGGCGACAACGGCGAAGGTTGCCGCGCCACCGGGCAACTCCGCCGCGAACTCGTCGTCGACGCGCTTCTTCAACACCGCACGCGCGATCGGCGAGTCGATGCTGATCCAGCCTTGCTTCGCGTCCGTTTCGTCAGGGCCGACGATGCGGTAATGCAGCACCTCGCCGGTGTCGACGTTCTCGAGTTCGATGCGGGCACCGAAGAACACCTGCTCGTGGTCGCGAGGCGTACCCTCGGCGACCTTCAACGAGGGAATCCGTTTGCTAAGGTAACGCACGCGGCGGTCGATCTCGGCGAGCTGTTTCTTGCGGTAGATGTATTCGGCGTTTTCCGAACGGTCGCCCTCGGCGGCGGCGGCGGTGATCGCCTTGACCACGTCCGGGCGCACGGCGCGCCACAGGTGATCGAGTTCGGCCTTGAGCCGCTCAAATCCTTCGCGACTGATGATCGCGGTCGAGCTGGGAGAGGGTGCGCGCCAGCGGCTCATGCGAGGCTTGCCAGGTGATGTCGCTGCTGTTCAATCTCGCCACGCATGGGGTGTTCGGGCCACGTGGCAGCGAGTTGGTCGAGTAGCTGCATGGCCTCGGCGTGCTGCTCGGGATGGCTGGCAAGCAGGCGCGAGGCAAGCAGTCCGTAGTGAGGAACCTGCCTGTCCCTGGGCCAGGCTTGCACGTAGCCATGGCAGAGCTTCAGGGCGATCCGGCTGATGCCCAGGCGGACTGCCAGATCGGCCAGTTCGCCGCAGGTGTGCGGGTCGTCGGGGATGAAATCCGGGTCCAGGCCGATGCACTCCTGCAAGACGCCGAGGGCCCGGCGGGATTCGCCCTGGGCGATCAGCGCCGCGATCCAGACCTGTCCGTGTACCAGCAGTGCGGCGTGCAATTGCTGGCGCTGCAACAGCTGTCGGTAGGCGAGGTGGATCGAGGGTGGTGCGCTGCGCGCGCGCAGGCGCTCGACCAGCAGGCTGGTGGCGGCGTTCACATCGTTCGGTGCCAGCGCGGCGCTTTCCTCCAGCAAAGTGGCATCGGCGTCTTGACCGGTTGCCTGGGCCAGCCGTGGTGCTTCGAGCTCCAGTCCAAACTGCTCATGGCGCTGGTGGATCAATACGCCCATCAGATGAAAAGCCAGCACGATCAACCAGCTGTAGGCAAAGCCGAACAGCGGCAGCGCGAATATGCGCGGCAGCAAGGCACTACTGAGTGAGGCCAGCACGATGGTAATGCCGAGCAGCAGGTTGATGGCTACCGGCACCAGATAAGCGAGGCCGAAGCCGTGCGCGATGCGGGCCCAGTTGAGTGGGTTGAGCGCCAGCGCCAGGTTGGCGTCAAACGCCAGCGACATGTCGATGGCTGGCAGTACAAGAATGGCGAGAACCAGGACGGGCCAGAACAGGCGTGGCCAGAACACGATGGCGAGCATGCACAGTGCCACCACCAACAGGTGGATGGCGGTCAGCCCCCAGCCGGCGGTGCGGTTGCTGTCCAGGCCCACATCCGGCGGGTCGGCGTAACCGTTGGCGGTGCGTAACAGGCAGTCCGCGGCATAGCGCCAGGTGGCTGCCCACACGAGCACGCTGCCGAGCGCACCGATGTACGACGGCAACAGTCCGACATAATGAATCAGCGCCAGCACCGTGCAGGTCGCCAGACCCCCGCCGCGCAGCGGGTAGCTGAAGCCGCTGACCAGCCGCGCGCCGAGCGGCGTGTCTGCGGCAACGACTTCAATGCGCGACATCGCGGCGACTCAGCGCTTGCCGCCGAAGATGCCACCGAGCACGCCGCGCAGGATCTGCCGGCCGAGCTGACTGCCGGCGGTGCGTGCCATCTGCTTGCCCATTGCCTCGATCATGCCCTGGCGGCGTTTGGTGCCGAACAGCGCATCGTGCACGGCGCCACCCCAGCCTGATTCGGCCGGCTTGCCGGTGTCGTTGTCTGGTGCATCGGCGGCGACCTTGGTTGCATCGGCGGCCTTGTCGTCGGCTCGCTTGGCCAGCATCTCGGCGGCGGATTCACGATTGACCGTTGTGTCGTATTTCGCACCGACCGGCGAGCGCTGGCGAATGGCGCTGCGTTCGGCCTCGGTGATGGCGCCGATGCGGCAGCAAGGGGTGGTCACCAGTACCTGCTCGACCGGCGTGGGCACGCCGCCATTGGCCAGGGTGGAGGCGAGTGCCTCGCCCACCGCCAGCTTGGTGATCGCCACGCTGACGTCGAGCTTCGGATTGGCGACGAAGGTTTCCGCCGCGGCCTTCACCGCTTTCTGGTCGCGCGGGGTGAATGCCCGCAGCGCGTGCTGGATGCGGTTGCCGAGCTGGCCAAGGATCACGCCCGGCACGTCGTCCGGGTTCTGCGAGCAAAAATACACACCCACGCCCTTGGAGCGGATCAGTCGCACCACTTGCTCCACCCGCTTCAGCAGTGCCGGCGAGGCGTCGTCGAACAGCAGGTGTGCCTCGTCGAAGAAGAACACCACCTTCGGCTGGTCGAGGTCACCCACCTCGGGCAGTTGCTCGAACAACTCGGACAGCAGCCACAGCAGGAAGGTGGAATACAGCCGCGGCTTCATGATCAGCTGGTCGGCGGCCAGCACGTTGATGATGCCGCGACCACTCATGTCCTGGCGCATCAGATCGGCCAGTTCCAGCGCCGGTTCGCCGAAGAACTGATCGGCGCCATCGCCTTCGAGTCTGAGCAGCGCACGCTGGATGGCCGCGATGCTCTGCTTGCTGATCAGGCCGTAGCGGGTGGAGATGTCCTTGGCGTTGTCGGCGGCGAATGTCAGCAGCGCGCGCAGGTCGGCCAGGTCGAGCAGCAGCCAGCCCTGGTCGTCGGCAACCTTGAAGACGACTTCCAGCACGCCCTCCTGGGTGTCGTTCAGCTCCAGCACGCGGCCGAGCAGGGTGGGGCCCATTTCACTGATGGTGGCGCGTACCGGATGACCGAGCTTGCCGTAGATGTCCCAGAAGACCACCGGGTTGGCTTGCGCCTTCCAGTCGCTGAGCTTGAGTTTCGCCAGTCGTGCCTTGAGCTTGTCACCGGGTTCGCCCGCAGCCATCGCCAGCCCGGCCAGGTCGCCCTTGGCGTCGGCCAGGAAGCACGGCACGCCCAATCGCGAGAAGCCCTCGGCCAGCACCATCAGCGACACGGATTTGCCGGTGCCGGTGGCGCCGGCGATCATGCCGTGACGGTTGCCGTAATGCGGGTCCAGGCTGACACTGGCACCGTCGTTGCGGCCGATCAGGATCTCGGTCATGGCGTTCCTTCCGTTGCAGGTCGCTCGATTGTAGCCAACCCAGCCGGCTTGTCATGGCTGTGACGGGTTGCATTGAGTCGCTGCGCGTCGCCCGCTATCGTGAACGTTTCCCGCAAGTGAAGTTTTCCATGTCGTCGTGTTTCAACTTTCAGTTTGGGCGCCTTGCGCCGTTTGTGTTGGTCTGCGGGTTGCTCAGCGGTTGCGCCAGCAGTGGCAGCAACAAGCCGTCGGCCGAGGTCAATACGCTGTACAGCCAGTTGGACCAGGCCGGCAAGGTTTACGAGACGGCCCTGCAGCAGTCGCGCGAGGGCAACCTGGAGGCGTCGGAACTCAGCCTGCGCCAAGCGCTTGACCAGCTCAAGCAGGCCTCGGCGCAGTGCGGAGATACCTCCGGCTGCGATCCACAGCGATTCTTTTCGGTGTTCGACCGGCTGCTGCGGTTGAAAGATGGCGATTTCAGCGGCGACCAGGACCTGGCGGGCGGTGTTGATTCGTCGCAAGCTGCGCTGGCCGGTAGCCACGCCGGCACGGCCAGCCTGCCGCAGGCGCAACGCAGCGTGACTTTGTTGCACGGACAGAAATTGTCGCAGCTGATCGCGATGAACGGGCCGGTGAAGGCGGCGCTCGAGCTGTGGCTGACCCAGCGGCGGCCACAGTTGATGAATGCATGGGTCAACTACCAGTACCTGCGCCATCAGATGTGGCCGGCTTACGAGAAGGCCGACCTGCCCGAGGCGTTGCTGTTCGGCATGCTGGCGCAGGAGTCCGGCGGCAAGGTACATGCGGTGTCGCGATCCGGCGCGTCCGGCCCGCTGCAGTTCATGTATGCCACCGGAATGCGTTTCGGGCTGGGCGTGGACAACGGCTTCGATACGCGCTTCGATCCGGCCGCATCGGCGCGGGCGAACGCCGAGTATCTCAACGAGCAGCTGCGTATCTTCAACAACAACCTGGAACTCGTCATCGGCGCCTACAACGGCGGCGAGGGACGCATGCGCCGAGCGGTGGGTGACGATCCCTCGGTGAGTTTCTACGACCCGCGCATCTACGATCAGATGTCACCGGAGACGCGCGATTACGTGCCGGCGGTGCTGGCGGCGGCGTGGCTGTTCCTGCATCCGGACAGCTACAACCTGCGCTTTCTGAAGGTTGACGGCACGCCAGGCGTGGTCACTCTGAAGCGGGCGGCGTCGCTGGACGAACTCACCGTGTGCCTCGGTTCGGCCGATGGCATGAGCGACGGCTGGTTTCGCACCCTGCGCAATTTGAATCCGCGTCTCGATCCCGAGGTAAGCCAGCCGCTCGGAACCCGGTTGCAGGTGCCCAAGGGGCTGGAACGTGCATATGCCTCACGTTGTGTCGATGGCCCGTGGCCGATTCTTGCCGCCGATCTGCATAACGCAACGGTGCCGGTAGTGCCGGACCCGAAACCAGTCAAGGCAACGCGTGTGACCAAAACCTATCGCGTGCGCCAAGGCGACACGCTGATCAGCATCGTGCGCACGCTGCATTGTTCAAGCGTGCAGGAAATTTCCGAGCTGAACCAGCTCAAGCACCACCATATCCGTGCCGGCCAGCAACTGACTGTGCCTGTCTGCCGCTGAGCGAAGTCCGGGTCGCCGGCTGCGGTGCGGCAGTCAGGCGACCACGCTTTCCTCCAACCAGCCGTCCACATCGCTTTTGCCGCTCTGGATTTCCTTCAGCTCGCGCAGCAAATGCAACAGCTTGCGGTGCTGCAGCTGCAAGCCGGGTTGGGTAGCGGTCTTGGTTTCGTGGTAGGCGACAGCCAGCCACAGCGCAATCCCGCGCAGTGCGACTTCGGCATTGTTCGAACAGGCGCGCTCGTAGCCGATTTCGGTGCCCTGGCCCCAAGGCTGGTAACGCGACTCAGGGGCAGTGCCATACAGATGCGGGAAGTCGCAGCGCGAGGCCTGCCCGATCTCGCGCAGGGCGAGCATGCTCAACCGGTCGCGGTTGCGCTTGGGCAGCGCCCGGATACTGCGTTCGATGTTGCAAAACTGGCGCCCGAGCTGGCGCGCACGCATTGCCGCGAACAATGGAGTGAGTATCTGCATGAGGCCCCTCAACGCTTGATTGGGCGGCATTGGTGACTACGCCGCCGTCCGATCGTAGCAAAGCACCCGGGAATTTGCGCGTAGAACGTCACAAAATGACGCGTGACGTCAGTTTTCGGAGCTGGCGCTGTGTTCCAGGCCAATCCGCTGACCTACGCGAACCGCCTGCTGCGGTTGCAGGTCGTCCAGGGTCGCGCTGCCGGCGGGCAGCAGCACGATCACGGTGGAACCCATGTTGAAGCGTGCCATTTCCCCGAAGCGTTCCAGCGTGATGCTCTGCCCGGCGAATGATTTGCGCCGGATCGACGCCGCGTACGGCGGGATCACCAGGCCATCCCACACGGTAGCCACTGACGAGACCAGCATTGCGCCGACCATCACCACCACGAACGGGCCGTGTTCGCCGTCGAAATGGCACACCAGCCGTTCGTTACGGGCGAACAACCGCGGGATCGCTGCCACCGTGAACGGCGCCACGCTGAAGATGCGCCCCGGCACATGCACTGTCTCGCGCAGCGTGCCTTGCAACGGCATGTGCACGCGATGGTAATCGCGTGGCGACAGATAAACGGTGACGAAGCTGCCGTTGCGATACGGCTCCGCCGCTGCCTCGTCGCCGCCGAGCAGCTCGGCGGCGGTGTACTCCTGTTCCTTGGCCTGGAAGATACGGCCTTCGACGATGGTGCCGGCCTGGCTGATGCGGCCGTCGGCCGGACACAGCACGGTGGCTGGTTCGGGGTCCGGGTGGCGGGCGTCGGCGCGCAGCTTGCGCGTGAAGAACGCATTGAAATGCTGGTAGGCCAGCGCGTCGGACTGCGCTGCCTCGGCCATGTCCACCTGGTAGTTCCGCACGATTGTGCCGATCAGCCAATTCTTCCACGGCACGAAAGTCCAGCGCGTGGCCCAATAGACCACCCGTGACAACGCGCGGTGGGGCAGGATGTATTGCACGAATACCTTGAAAGTCATCCGCGAAGTATAGGGGTGGCGGTGCCGGCTGGTCCTATAATGTGCGGCTATTCCGATTGCCGCTGGACCGCCGTGACCGCCGAGCTCGCCACCATCATCGACTTCATTCGTTATGGCGCCAGCCGGTTCTCGGCTGCCGGGTTGACCTTCGGCCATAGCCACGACAATCCCATCGACGAGGCGACCCATCTGGTGCTGGCCAGCCTGCACCTGCCGCCGGACATCCCGCCGGCCTATGGTGCGGGCCGACTGACCAAGGCCGAGCGCGAGAATGTCATCGCCCTGATCGAACGCCGCGTCGGCGAGCGTCTGCCGGTGGCCTACCTGGTCGGCGAGACCTGGTTTGCCGGATTGAAGTTCAAGAGCGACCGCCGCGCGCTGGTGCCGCGTTCGCCGATCGCCGAGCTGATTGAGTCGGGCTTTGCGCCTTGGCTGGACGAGCGTCCCGTCGAGCGTGTGCTGGATCTGTGCACCGGTTCGGGCTGCATCGGCATCGCGATGGCCGAGTACAACCCCGACTGGCAGGTTGACATCGCCGACATCAGCACGGAGGCGCTGTCGCTGGCGCGCGAGAACATCGTGTTTCAGCAAGTCGAGGGCCGCGTCGAGGCGATCCAGTCCGACCTGTTCGCGGGCGTGAAAGATCGGCGCTATGACCTGATCGTGTCCAATCCGCCGTACGTCACTGATGATGAATACGCGACGTTGCCGGGCGAATACGCGCACGAACCAAAACTTGGCCTGACCTCCGGCGCGGACGGCCTGGACCTGTGCCTGCGCATGCTCGACGAGGCGGCCGAACATCTGACTGAAGACGGCCTGCTGATCGTCGAAGTCGGCGAGAGCGAACACGCGCTGGCCGAGTTGTTGCCGAAGATCCCGTTCATCTGGATCGAGTTCAAGGTCGGCCAGATGGGTGTGTTCGCGCTGGAACGGCGCGACTTGGTCGAGCATGCCGCGGCGATCCATGCCGTCGCTGCCGCGCGCCGGCCGGGCTGAGCCATGGAACTGGTCACGGCGCGACTGCAGATCGACCCGTTGCGACCAGCGGACGCGGAAGGCTTGTTCGCCTGCCGTGCCGATCCCGCGGTGGCGCGCTACCAGGGCTGGTGCCCGGCCGATCTCGCCGCCGCCCGCGAGTTCATCGATGCGCAGCCGCGGAAGCCTTCACGGGGCTGGTTTCAGCGGGCCATCCGGCTGCACGAGAACGGCATGTTGATTGGTGACCTCGGTGTGTGTCTGCCGGAAGATCCGCAAGAATCGGTCGAGTTCGGGGTCAGCATCGCGCCGGCGTATCAAGGTCACGGTTATGCCAGCGAGGCGGTGCGTGAAATGTTTGCGTTCGTGTTCGGCCAACTCGGCTGCCATCGCGTCCATGCCTCGGTCGACCCACGCAATCTCGCCAGCATGGCGATGCTGCGCGCGCTCGGCATGCGCCAGGAGGCCCGTCATCGCGAAAGCTTGTGGTTCAAGGACGAGTGGGTCGATGACGTGATCTTCGCGCTGCTGGATCACGAGTGGCAGGGGCGGCAGGCAAGCCGGCCCGATGACGGTTAAGCTGTACCGGTTATCCCGTTGGCGTCCCAATCCCGTGTCCAGCAACTCGTTCGGCAAGCTCCTCACCGTTACCACCTTTGGCGAGAGTCACGGGCCGGCGATCGGCTGCGTGATCGATGGCTGCCCACCGGGATTGGCAATTGCTGCAGAGGAATTCCGCCGTGACCTGGAGCGCCGCGCCACAGGGCGTAGCCGCTATACGTCGCAGCGGCATGAAGCGGATGAGGTGGAGATCCTTTCCGGTGTGTACGAGGGCAAGACCACCGGTACGCCGATCGCGCTGTTGATCCGCAACACCGACCAGCGCAGCAAGGATTACGGGGACATTGTTTCGACCTTCCGTCCCGGCCACGCCGATTACACTTATTGGCAGAAATACGGCATCCGCGACCCGCGCGGCGGCGGGCGTTCCTCCGCTCGCGAAACCACGATGCGGGTGGCCGCAGGCGTGGTCGCGAAGAAATGGTTGACGGAGCATCACGGCGTACAGGTGCGCGGTTACCTGGCCCAAATCGGTGCTGTGACGCCGGACGCGTTTGATTGGCCTGCGGTGGAGCAGAACCCGTTCTTCTGGCCGCACGCTGCGCAGGTGCCCGCGTTGGAGGACTACATCAACAAGTTGCGCAAATCCGGTGACTCGGTCGGCGCGCGCGTCAACGTGGTGGCCGACGGTGTACCGCCGGGATGGGGCGAGCCGATCTATGGCAAGCTCGATGGCGACCTGGCCAGCGCATTGATGTCGATCAATGCGGTCAAGGGCGTGGAAATCGGGGATGGTTTCGCGGCCGTTGCCCAACGCGGCAGCGAACACCGTGACGAAATGCGTTTGGACGGCTTTACGTCCAATCATGCTGGCGGTATCCTCGGGGGCATCAGCAGCGGTCAGTCGGTTATCGCCTCGATCGCGCTGAAGCCCACGTCCAGTATCCTGATTCCCGGCCACAGCGTGAACCTGGCTGGCGAGTCGGTGGACGTGGTCACTAAGGGGCGGCACGACCCCTGCGTCGGCATCCGTGCCACGCCGATCGCCGAAGCGATGATGGCGCTGGTGCTGATGGATCATGCTTTGCGCCACCGGGCGCAGTGCGGCGACGTGGGGCCAGTTGCGCCGCGCATCGCCTGAAGTTCAACCGCTGCTACCGGAACCAGCTCGATGACTGACAAGCCGCGCGTCTGGGTTTCTCGCCCTACCTTCCCCGACGTCATCGCCCGGCTGGAGCCGTACTTCGAGGTGAGCGTCGAGGAAACGGCGCGCAAGCTCAGCCCACCCGAACTGGCGGCCAGGTTGGGTGGGCAAGCGGCGGTGATTGTCGGCCTCACGGATCGCATCGGGGCGGCCGAGGTCGAGGGCGCTGGACGGTTGCGCATCGTGGCCAACCTCGCCGTGGGTTACGACAATATCGACCTGGGTGCGATGAGCGTGGCGGGCATCGCCGTCTCCAACACCGCCGATGTGCTCAACGACAGCGTGGCCGACTTCACCTGGGCGATGCTGCTCGGGGTGGCACGGCGGCTGCCCGAGGCCGAACGCTGGTTGCGTGCAGGGCAGTGGCGGGCCACCGAGTTCAAGGCCTGGCTGGGTGCCGATGTGCGTGGCCGCACGCTGGGCATCCTCGGCATGGGACGCATCGGCCAGGCCATCGCGCACCGCGCCGGCGGTTTCGGCATGTCGGTGATCTACCACAATCGCTCGCCGCTGCCTGCGGCGGACGAGCGGGCCTGCCTCGCCCGTTACGTCGACAAGCCGCAACTGCTACGCGAGTCCGATTTCCTGGTGCTCGCGTTGCCGTTGACAGCACAGACGCGGCACGCCATTGGCGCGCCCGAGCTGGCCGTGATGAAACCCACCGCCATGCTGATCAATATTGCCCGGGGCGGCATTGTGGACGAGGCGGCGTTGGCCGCTGCCGTACGCGAGCGGCGCCTGGCTGGCGCGGCGCTGGACGTGTTTGAGGGTGAACCGCAGGTGCGTGCAGAGCTGCTCGCGCTCGACAATGTGCTGCTCAGCCCGCATATCGCCAGTGCCACGACGGATACCCGCCGCGCGATGACTTCGGTGGCGGTCGACAATGTGCTGGCAATTTTTGGCCACGGCCCACATGCCGGGCATCCGCCCAATATTCTCAACCCGAACGTGCTGTGAGCCGCAAGATTCTTCTTTCTCCAGAGCGAACCATCCGATGAGTCAAAAGAGCAGTTACAAGGTCGCCATGGTCGGCGCCACCGGTGCGGTCGGCGAGACCGTGTTGTCCATCCTGGCCGAGCGCAATTTCCCGGTCAGCGAACTGGTGCCGCTGGCCAGCAAACGTTCCGCCGGTGGCCAGGTGAAATTCGCCGGCAAGGAAGTCACCGTGCAATTGCTGGATACCTACGATTTCGCTGGCGTCGACATCGCGTTCTTCTCGGCGGGCGGGGCGGTCAGCCACGAGCATGCGGCGCGTGCGGCGGCGGCCGGCGCGGTGGTCATCGACAACACCTCGGAGTTCCGTTACCAGGACGACATCCCGCTGGTGATCAGCGAGGTCAATCCGCATGCCATTGCCCAGTACACCCGCCACGGAATCATTGCGAATCCGAATTGCTCGACGATGCAGATGCTGGTGGCGCTGGCGCCGATCCATCGTGCGGTGCGGATCGAGCGGATCAACGTGGCCACTTACCAGTCCGTTTCCGGCGCCGGCCGCAGCGGGATGGAGGAGCTGGGGCGGCAGACCGCGGCCCTGCTGAACTTCCAAAGCGTGGAACCGGGCAAGAAATTCCCGGCCCAGATCGCGTTCAATGTCATTCCGCAGATCGACGATTTCCAACCCAATGGTTACACCAAGGAGGAAATGAAGCTGGTATGGGAAACCCGCAAGATCCTGGAAGACGAGTCGATCCAGGTAAACCCGACCGCGGTTCGCGTGCCGGTGTTCTATGGCCATTCCGAGGCAGTGCATATCGAGACCGGCGACAAGATCACTGCCGACGAGGCCCGTGAACTGCTCCGCCAGGCGCCGGGGGTGGTGCTGGTGGACGAGCGCAAGCCGGGTGGTTACCCCACGCCAGTGTCCGAGGCGGCGGGTACTGACGGAGTCTTCGTCGGGCGTATTCGCGAAGATATCTCGCATGATCGCGGACTCGATCTGTGGATTGTTTCGGACAATATCCGCAAGGGTGCGGCCTTGAACGCGGTACAGATTGCCGAATTGCTGATCGAGGATTACCTCTAGCCAGGCGTCGATTGCAACTTGTTGCTGTCATTGGATTTATCCTGACCGTGACAGCGTGGACGGGGAGCTGGCAGCGGCCGCGCTCGGTGCATCGGTCGTGGCGACATCCTTGCCAGCGGTCCAGCAGCGAATGGAGCACAACCAAGCCGAAGTGGCGCGTCTGCAGCGTGAAGTCGCCAAACAGGAGTCGGACAGCCAGCGCGCCAGCCGACGCTTGCAGCAACAGGATCAACAGATAGCCGCGTTGTACCGAAAACTGTCACGACTGCGGGGTAGCCTGGCGACCGCGCAGCCATGACGCGCACGTTTCAGGCAAGAACGCACTGCAACAATGTGTCGCAAGTATTCGCCGCAGCTATTGTTGATTGGTCTGCATATAACTAAAGTGGCGGCACGGTGACGCAGCCGCCGCCATGGTGGCGGCATCTTTCTAGAAGAAAGTTGCGTCAAGGATCGTTCGGGGGAGCATGCATGAATCGTTCGTTGAAACTATCGATGCTGGTGGCGCTGGCGCTGGGGAGCAGTCAGCTTCTGGCCGTGGATCTTGGCCAGGTTCAGGTCAAGTCGGCACTGGGACAGCCACTGCTGGCGGAGATTCCGCTGCAATCCTCCAATCCGGCCGAATTGAGGGGCCTCACGGTGAAACTGGCTTCCAGCGAGCAGTTTGCCCGTGCCGGCATTGTCGGCGGGCGCACCAGTATTCCGTTGCACTTCAGCGTAGCCAACGCCGCCGGCAAGCATCCGGTGATCCGCATTACCAGCAGCGTGCCGGTGGACGACCCTTATCTCGACCTGCTCATCGAAGTGGATGGCAAGGCCGGCCCGAGCGTGCGTGAGTACGCCATCCTGCTGGATCCGCCTGGCATGCACGCGGCCGCGATGACCCCGGCCGCGCCAGCGGCGCCGAGACAGGCCGAATCCCCCAGGGCCGTTGCCGCCCCGACGCCCCGACCTGCGGCAGCAGCACCCGCATCGTCCCCAGTCGGCGTGAGCAATGGTCGCTATGGCCCGGTGCAAAGCGGGCAGACCTTGACCGGGATCGCTCGGAATCTGGCGCCGGCGGGGGTCGACGTGAAGCAGATGATGCTGGCCTTGCAGCAGGCCAATCCCGATGCGTTTTATCGTGAAAACATCAACGCGCTCAAGAGTGGCGCCGTGTTGCGCGTGCCGACCTCGGCCGAGGCGCAGGCGCTGAGCGTGGCCGCGGCGGTAGCCCAAGTGCGTCGGCAGAACAGCGACTGGCGTGCGGGTACACCGGGCCAGCCAGCGGTGATGGCGGATGCCGCAACGCGCGCACCTGCCTCCAGCTCTCCTGCTGCCACGGCTACCGGCAATGGCGACCGGCTCGCCTTGGTTCCTGCACAGACGGGTGGCAGCACGGCTGGCCGCGGTGCTGGCCAGGGCGGCAAATCTGCCGCCGACGTGCGTGAGGAGCTCATGCGCACGAAGGAAAGCATGGCCAGCCTGCAACAGCAGGGCAGCGACCTGAAGACGCGTTTGAAGGATCTGACCGATATCAACAGCAAGAACGAGCATCTGCTGTCGTTGAAGGATAGCCAGATCGCTGAATTGCAGGCCAAGCTGGCAGCGGCGCGCAAGGCGGCGGGTGCACCCGCGCAAGAACCGCCGGCGAGCGCCAGCGTGGCTGCGGCGTCACCGGCGGAAGCATCGGAATCCGCTGTGCAGGAAGCGGCCGCGGCCGGCAGCAGTGCCGGTACGAACGAGACGCCGGTCGGCGCGGCAACTTCCACGCTGGCGCAATCGACGTCCGTTGCGGCGTCGAGCACCACCTTGGCAGCTGGCAGCTTGGTGCCGACCGCCGCCACCAGCACAGCGGCAGTCGTCACGCCGGCTGTCGCAGCGGCATCCACCACGGCGGCAGTCGAGCCAGCAGGCCAGCCGGTTCCAGCCCCGATGCCAGTGGTTGAGCAACCTTGGTACATGCAGACTTGGGCGTGGGCGGCGGGCGCGGCAGTCGTGGTCCTGTTGCTGCTGCTGACCATGCTGGGCCGTCGCCGTAAACCGGTGGTGGCGAAGTCCGGCTCATCCCTGGCCGACCGCTTTGGCGCGACGCCGACGGCCGACGACAACCTTCACGACGGTGACGATGTCGACCAGGAACAGTTGCTGGATCAGCTGGCCGAACATCCGGATGACATCTATCTTCATCTGGAGCTGGTCACCCTGTATTACTCGCGGCGTGACGTCGAGCGCTTTGAGGCCGCCGCCGAAGCCATGCACGCCCATATCACCGACCCCGACCAGGATGAGTGGCAGGACGTGGTGCACATGGGCGAGGATCTGGCGCCGGAGCACCCGATGTTCGATCATCATCAGGAGTCGGCAGCGCCCGAAACCGACGCGGGTCAGGGTTTCGACATCGACGACTACGAAGACGAGGACGGAGACGATGCGTCCAGCGTCCGGTCGTCGCTGCCGCCAGCGCTGCCGGCGGAGCCGAAAAAAGTCAGTGAATACAATTTCAACTTTGACCTGACACACCCTGCTGCCAGTGAATCGGACTCACGGGCGCCCGCGGCTGCGGAGGATGTCACGGCGGGCCAAGAGCACACCGACCCGGCTGCTTGGGACGCACCCGAGGCTGACGCACTGCCGGCGTCTGACCACCTTGGGGAGCCCGTCGACTTCAGCGACGATCCGGTTGATACCAAGCTCGATCTGGCGCGCGCCTATCTGGACATGGGCGACGCCGATGGCGCTCGCGCCATGTTGGGCGAAGTGCTCAAGGAAGGCACCCAGATGCAGCGCGATACGGCCCGCAAGCTGCTCGACAGCCTGGACTGACACTTCGTCCGCAGCTTGTCTGACCTGACCTGTCGGGCCGGCCTTGCCGGCCCGACCTCGTTGCGCCCTGCTAATCTTCAGCGTCGCTTCAACCGATTTCACACAGCTCATGCGCATCGCCCTCGGCATCGAATATGACGGCACTGATTTTTTCGGCTGGCAGCGCCTGACCGAAGGACCAAGCGTGCAGGCGGCGGTCGAGCGCGCGTTGTCGAAGGTTGCCGCGCATCCGGTACAAATCGCCTGCGCCGGGCGTACCGATACCGGTGTGCACGGGCGCTGCCAGGTGGTGCATTTCGACAGCGACGCGCAACGCGAGATGCGCAGCTGGGTGTTGGGCGCCTGCTCCAACCTGCCGAGCAGCGTGGCCGTGCTGTGGGCGCAGCCCGTGGCGGATAGCTTTCATGCGCGTTTCGCGGCGCGCAGCCGGCGCTACCGCTACCACATCCTCAACCGGCCGGTGCGTGCAGCACTGGACGCGCGCTATGTCACCTGGGAGCGCGCGCCACTGGACGCCGACCGCATGCATGTCGCGGTGCAGGCGCTGCTGGGCATGCACGACTTCAGCGCGTTCCGGGCCTTGTCCTGTCAGGCCCCGCATCCACGCCGTTCCTTGCTCACAGCGAGTGTGCAACGCGAGGGTGAGCACGTTCGCGTCGAGATCGAAGCCAATGCCTTTCTGCATCACATGGTGCGCAACATCGTCGGCTCGTTGTTGATGATCGGTCGCGGCGAGCGACCGGTCGAGTGGATGGCACAGCTGCTTGCCGGGCGCGATCGGCAGGTGGCCGGTCCTACCGCGCTGGCTTCCGGGCTGACCTTCATCGGACCACGCTACGAGCGACACTGGAGCTTGCCGGAAGAAGTCAGCCAGCCTGGAATCTCCGCATGACCCGCATCAAGTGCTGCGGCATGACCCGCGTCGAGGACGCCGTGCTGGCTGCGCGGCTGGGTGCGGATGCGATCGGCCTGGTGTTCACCGCACGCAGCCGGCGGCAGGTGGCGCCGGCCCAGGCGCGCGCCATCGTCGATGCGCTGCCGCCCTTCATCACCACCGTGGCGTTGTTCATGGATGACGATGCGCGACTGGTCGACGCCGTCATCCAGCAGGTGCAACCTGACTTGCTGCAGTTCCATGGAGACGAGGGCGATGCGTGGTGTGCACAATTCGGGCGTCCGTTCCTCAAGGCCGTGCCGATGGGTGCCGGGGCGTCGGCGCTGCCGCGTCTGTGCGATTACCCGAGTGCAGCTGGCCTGTTGCTGGACGGACACGGACTGGGAGAAGCCGGTGGCGGCGGCAAGGTTTTCGACTGGTCCTTGCTGCCCGAGAAATTCTCTCAGCCGCTGATCCTGGCTGGCGGCCTGCACGCCGGCAACGTCGGCGATGCGGTGCGGCGGTTGCGGCCGTGGGCGGTGGACGTGGCCAGCGGTGTCGAGGCTGCGCCGGGGATCAAGGATCCTGCGCGGTTGGCGGCCTTCGTCCAGGCTGTGCGTGAGGCGGATGCGGAACTTGTCGGCTGAGAAGCTGTGAAAAAAATCGCCCCCGGTAGCGAGAGCGTCGCCGGGCGTTCGTGACAAGGTGCATTGCGGGCGTTACGGAGATTTTGGTGAACCAGATAACCGCTATTTGCCCGTAGCGCGTCGCCAGCACGAGCATTCGGCGAGGATTGCAGCAGGCGGGCTTTTTTCATCGTCTCTCAGTCGTCAGCGAGCTCCTTACGCAGCCAGTCGGCCAGCAGCGACGTGCGGTGATCAGGGGATCGGCGCGAAGTAGCCAGGATCCACTTCGCCGCAGTCGATTGAAAACCCCAGGGTGCGATCAGGCGGCCGCAGGCCAGGTCGTCGGCCACCAGCGGCGCTGGCGCGATTGCCACGCCCAGTCCGGCGATCGCCGCTTCCAGCAGGTGATAAAGATGTGGAAAGCCGGGGCCCGGCGAGGAACGTGGCGCCGCCAGTCCCATGCCTTGCAGCCAGTCCGGCCAGGCTTGCGGGCGCGAGGTGGTGTGCAGTAGCGGTTCGTCCAGCAGGTGCCCGGCGCTGTGTCCCTGCAATCGCGGCCAATTGACGTAACCCGGGCTGACCACCGGCCCGATGCGTTCCGGCGCCAGCACTTCCACCTGCCAGCGGGCCGGCCATGGCGGCGCCGCCAGCAGCAGCATCGCGTCGAGCTGGTCAAGGTCGGTGGTGGGTGCCGATTCCTGAGCCGACAGGTGCAGTGGCAAGGTGGGCAGGTCCTGGCCCAGTCGATCAAGTCGCGGGATCACCCAGCGTGCCAACAGGCTGCTGGAGCAGCCCAGTACGAACGGCGCCTGGGCTGTGCGTTGGCGCAGACTGTTCCAGCTGTCGCGCAACCGCTGGAGGGCGACGCTTGCCTCCTCATGCAGCTGGTTGCCTGCCTCGGTCAGCACGAGGCCGCGCCCCTGCCGCGCTAACAGCGGCCGCCCCAACGCCTCGTCCAGCAGCCGCAGTTGTCGACTGACCGCGCCATGCGTCACATGCAATTCGGCCGCCGCAGCCGTGACGCTGCGCAGGCGCGCCACCGCGTCGAAGGCGCGCAAGGCATTCAGAGGTGGCAATTCGCGCGCTGGCATATGTGAGTATTCCTGACAGGTTATGGCGATCTTATCGCTTTTCGATCACCTGCTCGCCGGGATATCCTTGGAGAATCGGAAGTGTTCTCGATAGCGTCATTCAGTTTTTCGCACAGGAACTCACATGTCCACGATCCAGGATTACCACCGCTGGCCCGACGCCGAGGGGCGTTTCGGCGATTACGGCGGCAGCTATGTCGCCGAAACTTTGATGGCGCCGCTGGCCGAGCTGCGCGAAGCGTATGAGCGCCTGAGCACGGATCCCGATTTCATCGCCGAGCTGGATCGCGATTTGCAGCACTATGTTGGCCGGCCCAGCCCGGTCTATCACGCCGAGCGGTTGTCGCGGCATGTCGGCGGCGCGCGCATCCTGCTCAAGCGTGAGGACCTGAACCACACCGGTGCGCACAAGATCAACAACACCGTCGGCCAGGCGCTGGTGGCCCGGCACATGGGCAAGCAGCGGGTGATTGCCGAAACCGGCGCCGGTCAGCACGGCGTCGCCACCGCCACCGTGGCGGCGCGCTTCGGCATGCGTTGCGTGGTCTACATGGGCGCGGTGGATATCGAACGGCAGAAGATCAACGTGTACCGGATGAAGCTGCTCGGCGCCGAGGTGATACCGGTGACCTCCGGTTCGAAGACGCTGAAGGATGCGTTGAACGAGGCGATGCGCGACTGGGTCACCCACGTCGCTGACACGTTCTACATCATCGGCACCGTGGCCGGCCCGCACCCGTATCCAAAGATGGTGCGTGACTTCAACGCGATCGTGGGACGCGAGGCGCGTGCCCAGGTGCTGGAACAATATGGCCGCTTGCCGGATGTGCTGACCGCCTGTGTCGGCGGTGGTTCGAACGCGATCGGCCTGTTCTACGCCTTCCTCAACGACGCGGGCGTCCGCCTCGTCGGTGCCGAGGCGGCCGGCGAGGGTATCGCAAGCGGGCATCACGCGGCTTCGCTGACGGCCGGGCGGCCCGGTGTGCTGCATGGCAACCGCACCTATGTGCTGTGCGATGACAATGGCCAGATCACCGAGACCCATTCGGTCTCTGCCGGTCTGGACTACCCGGGCGTAGGCCCCGAACACGCGTTCCTGAAAGATGCCGGTCGCGCCGAGTATGTGGGTGTCACCGACGACGAGGCGTTGGAGGCGTTCCACCTGCTGGCGCGCACCGAAGGCATCCTGGCCGCGCTGGAATCCAGCCATGCGGTAGCGCAGGCGATGAAACTGGCGCGCGAGCTGCCGAAGGAAGGCATCGTGCTGTGCAACCTGTCCGGCCGCGGCGACAAGGACGTGCACACGATCGCAGCGCGCGAAGGAGTCGAGGTATGAGCCGTATCGACCGCCGCTTCGCCGCGCTCAAGGCCGCTGGTCACACTGGCCTGATCCCGTTCGTCACCGCCGGCGATCCCTCGCCCGAGCACATGGTGGCGCTGATGCACGCCCTGGTCGATGCCGGTGCGGATCTGATCGAGCTGGGCGTGCCGTTCTCCGACCCGATGGCGGACGGCCCGGTGATTCAGCACGCCAGCGAAAGGGCCATTGCCAAAGGCGTTGGTCTCGCCGACGTGTTGGATTGGGTCGAGGCGTTCCGTCAGCGCGATGCGGACACGCCGGTCGTGCTGATGGGTTATCTGAATCCGGTCGAGATCCATGGTTACGCGTGTTTTGCGCAGGAGGCCGCCGAAGCCGGGGTCGACGGCGTGCTGCTGGTCGATTGCCCACTGGAGGAGTCCGCCGTGTTGCAGCCGCTGCGTGATGCCGGGTTGCAGCAGATCCTGCTTGCTGCTCCTACCACCGCACCCGCGCGTATGGCGCGGTTATGCGGTTCGGCCCGGGGCTTCCTGTATTATGTGTCGTTCGCCGGCATCACCGGCGCGGCACAGCTGAGTACCAGCGACATTGCTGCACAGGTCGCGGGCGTCCGTGCTCGCGCCAACGTGCCGGTGGCGGTCGGTTTCGGTATCCGCGATGCGGCGAGTGCCGTGGCGGTCAGCAAATTTGCCGATGCGGTCGTGATCGGCAGTGCGCTGGTTGAAAGGTTGGCAGGAGCCACGGACGCGGCGGATATTGCGGAGCGCGCGCGGGGTTTCCTGCAGCCGATCCGGGCGGCGCTGGATGCGAGCTGACAGAATCGATATACGGTTGTTGTTGCAAGCTTGAGGTGCTGTGCAGATTCGCTCCATTGGAGGCTATTGAATACGAAGGCTTTTGTGCCTGATTGGAGTTCGATTTAGATGAACTGGTTGCAGAAAATCATGAACCCGAATACCCGCACGCTGCCTGCCGGTAACGGCAAGGGTTCGGTGCCGGAGGGTGTGTGGGAAAAATGCGGTGGCTGCGGCACCGTGCTGTACCGCCCGGAACTGGAGCGCAACCTGATGGTGTGTCCGAAATGCGACCACCACCATTACATCAGCGCGCGAGCGAGGCTGGGCGCGCTGCTGGACGAGGGGTCGGGGCAGGAGCTGTGGGCAAGCATGGAGCCGGCTGATCCACTGAAGTTCCGCGACTCCAAGAAGTATCGCGACCGCATCGTCGCCGCCCAGAAAAAGCTTGGCGAGAAAGACGCCATGGTGGCGATGAGCGGCAAGCTGAAAGGACGTTCGCTGATGGCGGTGGCATTCGAGTTTGCCTACATGGGCGGCTCGATGGGTTCGGTGGTGGGTGAGAAATTCACCCGCGCTGCCGAGCGTGCGCTGGCTGACAAGAGCGCGTTGGTGTGCTTCTCGGCCACCGGTGGCGCGCGCATGCAGGAGGCCCTGTTCTCGCTGATGCAGATGGCCAAGACGGCGGCGGCGCTGGCGCGCCTGCGCGATGCGGGCGTGCCCTACATCAGTGTGCTGACCAATCCGACCACCGGCGGCGTGTCGGCCAGCCTGGCGATGCTGGGTGACATCAATATTGGCGAGCCGAAAGCGCTGATCGGCTTCGCCGGCCCGCGCGTGATCGAGCAGACCGTGCGCGAAACTCTGCCCGAAGGATTCCAGCGCTCGGAGTTCCTGCTCGACCATGGTGCGATCGATCTGATCGTCGATCGTCGTGAGATGCGTGACAAGCTGGCAGACCTGCTTGGCATCCTGACCCGGGCCGATCGTGCCGCTTGAGCGTGGCGGCTGTGGATCTGGATTCGATGCCGCCAGTGGGCGGCATCGTTGCATTCAGGCCAATGTTTTCCACAGCGGCTGTGTGCGTCTTCTGTACAAGCCTGTGGACAAGTGCGCTATCTGCTTGAGCGCAAAGGAAGTGGTGACGGCGTGCACAGATTCTGCGCAGTGAGTGCGCCCGCAGATTACCTGCATTACACGGTGCAGCGCATACACTGGCATTCCGACGTTCCACTGGAGACGCTCTGATGAAACACATCCTGCTTGCCCTCGCGTTGACTGGCCTGGCTGGAGCGGCGATGGCCGCCGACGCGCCCGCCTTGCCGATCACCCATGCACCCGCCGGCACGAAGGTCTACATCATCTCGCCCAGTGACGGCGCTACCGTCGGCCAGGAAGTCACAGTGCGTTTCGGACTGAAGGGCATGGGCGTGGCGCCGGCTGGTGTTGCGAAGGAAAATACCGGCCACCACCACCTGCTGGTGGACGTGAAGGAGCTGCCCGCCGCCGGTCTGCCGATACCGGCCGATGCCCAGCACCTCCACTTCGGCGGTGGGCAGACCCAGACCACGCTGAAGCTCACACCGGGCACGCATACGCTGCAACTGGAACTGGGTGACCAGCACCACGTGCCGTTCGCGCCGCCGTTGGTGTCGAAGAGGATCACGATCCACGTGAAGTGACCCCGGCGCCAGCGCTGGGTCAGTGTCCGAAGTACATCGAGGCGCCCAAGCCTGCCCACCAGGTCGACACCGGGCCGCTCACGCGGCGGCGCAAACCAGCGTCCAGTTGCACGCGGCGACTGACCTGCCAGGCCAGCCCCGCACCAACCAGGGTGCCGGCGCGTGAGTCGGGATCACGTTGCCACGCGGCTTCGGCATAAATCGCCAGCGTCGGCGTCAGTGCGTGACTGCCGTTGATCGCCACCGTGTAACTGTGCACGCCACCGGCACGCACATCTTCCAGATAGGCACCGATGCTGTCGGTTGGATTCAGCTGCAGGTTTAGCGCCATCCCGAGCAGATACTGGCGCTGATCGTTGCGAAAATCGCGGGCACCGTCAGTGAACTCCACGCTGCCGAGCAGGCCCCAGCTGAACGCTGCGCTTGCGGAAGGCAGGGCCAGCTTCAGCGCCACGCTGCTGTCGCCACGGCCGGTGCTGTCCTGGCGGACGCCGGGACCGCTCAGTTGCAGGTGGTTGTAGGGCGAATTGCCGAACTGCAGTTCCAGCGCGTGGCCCAGGCCCATTCTCAGCAGGCTGTCGGCGCTGTACTGGGTGCTGCGAGTGCCATCTTGTCGATCCTCGCTCCAGCTTGGCAGGCCCTGTTCGAGTGTGAACTCGCCCGCGTCCAGCGTAGCCGGATTGAAGCCGAGCCCGGGGCGGTCGTAGCCCGGGTTGTCCGCCCGCGCCGGCGTCACGATGACCCAGCCGAGCAAGAGGAGGGCGAGCGGTACCAGCCGCTCTGCGTGCGGCCTGCGTTGGCACAGCTTCGGGTTGCAGGCCCGGTATCGGCTAAAATCCATCTTTTAACCTCGCATTTCCTGAAAGTATCCCATGACCGTACGCACGCGCTTCGCCCCCAGTCCCACCGGTTTCCTGCATATTGGCGGTGCACGCACCGCGTTGTATTGCTGGCTGGAGTCGCGCCGCCGTGGCGGCGAGTTCATCTTGCGCATCGAGGACACTGATCGCGGACGTTCCACCGACGCGGCCGTGCAGGCAATCCTGGACGCGATGCACTGGCTCGACCTGGATGCCGACGAGGGTCCGTTTTATCAGACCCAGCGGCTGGATCGTTATACGCAGGTCGCCGATGAACTGGTTGCCGCTGGCAAGGCCTACTACGCCTACGAGAGCAAGCAGGAGATCGAGGCGATGCGCGAGGTGGCCATGGCGGCCGGCGAGAAGCCGCGCTACAACGGTTACTACCGCGATCGCAAGGAACCGTATCGTGACGATCCGAACCGGGTGATCCGGTTCCGCAACCCCGCTGAAGGCTCGGTGGTTTTCGAGGACAAGGTCAAGGGCCGAATCGAGATCGCCAATAGCGAGCTGGACGATCTGGTGATCTTCCGTTCCGATGGCTGGCCGACCTACAACTTCGCGGTGGTGGTCGACGATATCGACATGGGCATCACCGAGGTGATTCGCGGCGATGACCACGTCAACAACACGCCGCGGCAGATCAACATCTACCGCGCTCTGGGCGCGAAAGTGCCGGGGTTCGCGCACCTGCCGATGATCCTGGACAAGGAAGGCAAGAAGCTCTCCAAGCGCACCAATTCGGTCAGCGTGATGGAGTACCGCGCCGACGGCTTCCTGCCACACGCGATCCTCAACTACCTGGTGCGCCTGGGCTGGTCGCATGGCGATCAGGAGATTTTCTCACGCGCCGAAATGATTTCGCTGTTCGACATCGCCGACGTCAACAAGGCCGCCTCGCGCTTCGATACCGAGAAACTGGCCTGGCTCAATCAGCATTACCTGAAGACCGTCGAGCCCGGGTCGCTGGTGGCCGAATTCGAATGGCACCTGCAACGTGCCGGCATCGATGTCGGGCAAGGCCCGGCGCCGGTCGAGGTGATTGTGGCGCTGCGTGAGCGCGTGCATACGTTGAAGGAGATGGCCGAGCGCGCGAGGATTTGGTACGGCCCGATCCTTGAGTGGGATGACAAGGCCGTGGCCAAGCACCTGAAGCACGCCAACGCGCCGAGTGTGCTGGAGGCAGCGAAATCGCTGCTGGCCGAGTGCGAGTGGAAGCCCGCGTCCATCCATCAGGTCGTCGAACAGATGGCGGCGAAGCTGGAGTTGGGCATGGGCAAGATCGCCCAGCCACTACGCGTGGCGATGACCGGCACCCAGGTCTCGCCGTCGATCGAGGACACGATTTATCTCACCGGGCGCGTCGAGGCGCTCAAGCGCATCGACGCTGCTATCGCGCTGGCGCGGGGTTGAGAGGGTGTGAAAAAATTGCCCGTCTACGGTGAGCGGCGCGTCATGACGATAACTCGCTCGTCTCGCCATGGATGAGTTGCTGGCCAGGGCGACCCAGGGCGTCGATCTCGATGCTCCCGGCGCGTTTTGGCACGTTTACCTCAACCTGTTGAATTTGATGCCGTGGGCAGCCATGTTTTGGTGGAGCCTGCTGTTCGTCGCGGTGGGCTTGCTGCTTGGCTGGTGGCGTGGCCGGGTGGTCGAGGGTGCTCTGTGGGCGTGGGTGCTGGGGCCGATCGGATGGATCGTGATCCTGTGCAAACCGCGCCGCAAACCATCCATGAAGCCGCCGCCGCTGCCTCATTGATGCCGGTAAGGGCGGATGTATCATCCAGGAGTCTGTCAAACTTTGGTTGACCGGCCTGCGAATTCACCCGTGCGGTCCACTTGTCTGCCGATTCTTGGTCCATGGAACCATCATGGACCGGCAAATCGTCAGGAATCTGTCCTCGCACAACCGAATTCTCGCCTCGACCACCAAAGTCCGACAGACTCCAGAGCGAGGTGAACGCATTGAGCCACGAAGGCGCCCCCAATCCGCACACTGATCATTCACACCATCATGATGATGCGAAGGGCTTCGTGCGCGCGGTGGAGCATGTCAGCCAGGAACGCGGTCTGCGCCTGACGCCGTTGCGCAAGGAGGTGCTGCAACTCGTCGCTACTGCCGGCAAGCCAGTCAAGGCCTACGACCTGCTCGACCGGTTGCGCGAGCAGCACGGTAACGCGGCGCCGCCCACGGTGTACCGGGCACTCGATTTTCTGCTGGAGAACGGCTTCATCCACAAGCTGGAGTCGATCAACGCGTTCGTCTCCTGCCATCATCCGGCCGAGGCGCACCAGGTGCCGTTTCTAATCTGCGACAGCTGCTCCAGTGCACAGGAAGTCTGCGATGAGCGAGTGGCCGAACTGATCGAAGCCCAAGCTCGAGCGCTGGGCTTTCGCGCGCAGGCGCAGACGCTGGAAGTTCACGGCATCTGCAAGAACTGCCGCAAGGCCTGAACCTGGCTGAACGGGTCTATGGTGCAGACGATTGTTATAATGTAACATGCTTGCCCAGGCATCAAGGTCGTCGTGCGCGGCGGCACCAGGCAGGCAGATGATTTTCCGGTACGCAAGCAATTCACACTGGTGGCAAATGGCCGATCGCATCGGTACGACGGCGTCCTTCCTGTGCGCGATTCACTGTGCCTTGCTGCCGTTCGTGCTGGCCGCGCTGCCCCTGATGGGACTGGAGTTCCTGGCCGACCATCGTTTCGAACGTGGTTTTGTGTTGTTCGCCTGCATGCTGGCGCTGGTCGCCCTGGTCCGAGGCTTTCGGCGTCATCAGCAGCCATTGCCCTTGTTGCTGGCGATTCCGGGACTGGCCCTGCTGGTGCTGGGTGTCACCTGGGCCGAGAGCAATGCAACGGCCCTGCACAGCGCACTGGTGACCTCGGGCGGATTGCTGCTGGCCAGCGCCCACTTCGTCAACTTGCGCCGCAGCCGCCATGACGTGATTGGCCATGTGCACGGGCCGGAGTGTGCGCATTGACGACAGCTCACGCCGGGTTCGCCCTGCGCTAGCGTGCCCGCCCGGTGAGGTGTCGGGTCAGGAGCCTCTCGGATTTTGACTGGCCAACTTGCGAATCCACCTGAGTGATCCTCTGTCCGCCTGTTCCTGGTTCAAAGAACAGCCATGGACCAGGAATCGTCAGTTGCTGTTCCCGCGTGGGTGAATTCTCAACTCGGCGACCAAAGCCGAACAGCTTCCTGGCACCACGGTCGGTTACGGAGCCCGTCACCTGACTGCTATGATGGACGGCCGTACATCAAACGATTCAAGGAGTTCACATGGGCAAGGGCGACCGCAAGACCCGTCGTGGCAAGATCAACCGCAGCAGTTACGGCAATACGCGTGCGCATACGGTGGCACCGGCCGTGGCCGGCGGCAAGGCGACGGTGACCAAACCGGCGGCGGCGAAGAAGGCGGCTCCGCGGAAGAAGTCCGCCTGAGCAGACTCCGGTTTCCGGCGTACTGACGAGACCCCCGCTTCGGCGGGGGTTTTTGTTGGCCGTGCGGCAAGCAAACGGCCGGCGCGAACGTGCAGGCCGCTGGTTCACCGGTGCTGAGTGCACAATCGAGCGTTGAAAAACCGTTGCTGCGCTGCGGTATGTCGTGTAAGCTTCGCTACCTTGCATTAACGCGTTAATACATTATGAAGCGCCGATCGCTCGATCCTGAGACACCCGACGAGTCAGCCGAGCTGAGTCTTTACCAGGCGCTGCTGTCGTTGAAGAACTCCGCTGAGATGGCCGCGTTCCTGCGCGATCTGTGTACGCCGTCCGAACTGGAGGTGCTGGTGGATCGCTGGCGGGTAGTGCCGTACCTGCTTGAGGGGGCGACCTACCGGGAGATTCATGAGCGTACGGCGGTCAGTATCACCACGATCGGACGGGTGGCGCGCTACCTCAACCAGGGCAGCGGCGGCTACCTGGCGGCGGCAGCCCGTGCAACGCGGCAACGAGCACCATCAGCAAGGAAGAAGACATGAAGCCACGCGATCGTTTGCGTATCGCGATGCAGAAGTCCGGCCGTCTCACCGAACCGGCGCTGGATTTGTTGAGCCGGTGTGGCCTCACGTTCCGGCAGAGTCGTGACAAGCTGTTCTGTTTCGGCGAAGGCGAGCCAGTGGATCTGTTGCTGGTGCGCGATGACGACATTCCCGGCCTGATCGCCCAGGGTGTATGCGATCTCGGCATCGTGGGTCGCAATGTTTTGGGTGAATTCCAGCTCACGATCGGCCGCGAGGCCGAGCCGCTGGCCGAAATGCGAGCGCTCGGCTTCGGCCGCTGCCGGCTGGCAATCGCGGTGCCACAGGAGTTCGACTACACCAAACCGGGCGATCTGGCGGGCCGGCGCATCGCCACCTCGTATCCCGGCCTGCTCGGCGAGTGGCTGCGCGGCCAGCACATTGATGCGGGTGTGGTGACCCTGGCCGGTTCGGTCGAGATTGCGCCAAAGCTGGGCACTGCCGATGCCATCTGCGACCTGGTGCAGAGCGGCGGCACGCTGGTGGCCAATCAATTGCGCGAGGCCGATGTGCTGCTGGAAAGTGAGGCGGTGCTTGCCGGTCCGTTGACCTTGCCAGTGGACGAGCGCGGCGACATGCTGGAGCTGCTGCTGCGGCGCCTGGACGGCGTGATCCAGGTGCGCGAATCACGCCTGCTGCTGCTGCAGACCTCGCGGCACACGCTGGAAGCGGTCACCCGGTTGCTGCCGGGTGGCCCGCAACCCACCCTGCTGTCGGTGGCCGGCCAGCCGGATCAGCTGCTGTTGCAGGCGTTGTGCGCGGGTGAGGTGAGCTGGCGGCAGCTGGAGGAAATCAAGAAGGCGGGTGCGCGGGAGATGTTCGTGCTGCCGGTGGAGAAAATGTTGGCATGAAGCAGGCTCGCATTGAAAGGAAGGTTGCCATGAAGCGCCTCGACTGGAATACGCTGGATCAAGCCGGCCGACGCGAGGCGTTGACTCGCCCGGCACAATCGCGTGCCGATGCGTTGCGCCGTGGCGTCGGCGAGATCATTGCGGCCGTGCGTGAACGTGGCGATGCCGCCTTGCGTGAACTCAGCGCGAAGTACGACCACTGCACGCTGGACGGGATCGCCGTGGGCGAGGCCGAGTTCGTGGCGGCCGAGGCCGCACTTGATCCCGGGCTGAAGGCAGCGATTCGTGAGGCGGCCGCGCGCATTGAGCTGTTCCATCGCGCTGTTGCGCCACAGCCTGTAGCGGTGGAGACCGCTCCCGGCGTGCGGGTGGAGCGGATGCTGCGACCGATCAGTCGAGTCGGCCTGTATGTGCCGGCCGGTAGCGCGCCGTTGCCGTCCACCGCCTTGATGCTGGGGGTGCCGGCACAGATCGCCGGTTGCCCGGACGTGGTGCTGTGCTCGCCGGCGCGCGCCGATGGTCGCTGCGACGAGGCGGTGTTGTATGCCGCGCGGCTGACTGGTGTGCACAAGGTATTCAAGCTCGGCGGTGCGCAGGCGATTGCCGCGATGGCTTATGGGACAGACAGTGTGCCGAAGTGCGACAAGCTGTTCGGTCCCGGCAACGCATGGGTCACCGAGGCCAAGCTGCAGGTATCGTCCGATCCCGAGGGCGCCGCGATTGACATGCCCGCCGGTCCCTCTGAAGTGCTGGTGATCGCCGACGCCGAGGCGAATCCGGTGTTCGTCGCCGCTGATCTGCTCTCACAGGCCGAGCACGGACCGGACTCGCAAGTGATCCTGCTCAGTCCGTCAGTCGACCTGCTTGACCGCGCGGCGGCCGAAGTCGAGCGGCAATGTGCGACGTTGCCACGGGCGGCAATCGCCAGCCAGGCGCTGGCGCAGAGTCGTTCGATCGCAGTCGAGTCGCTGGCGCAGGCGGTCGAGGTCAGCAATCGCTACGCTCCCGAGCACCTGATCCTGCAGGTCAGCGCGCCGCGCGAGCTGCTCGATGGCATCGACAGCGCCGGTTCGGTCTTCCTTGGTCAATGGACGCCCGAATCGGTGGGCGACTACGGCAGCGGCAGCAACCATGTACTGCCGACTTACGGCTACGCGCGCAGCTACAGCGGCTTGTCGGTGGCCAGCTACCAGAAGCAGATCAGCGTGCAGGAAGTTTCCGCCGACGGCCTGCGCAACATCGGCCCATGCACGGCGACGCTGGCCGCAGCCGAGCAACTGGAGGCGCATCGGCGCGCGGTGACGTTGCGCCTTGCCGTGCTGGAGACCGTGTCATGAGCGTGCTTGATCTGGCCCGGCCGGAGATCCGCGCGATCCAGCCGTATTCCTCGGCGCGTATGGAAGCCAGCGGTGGGGAGGTGTTTCTCAATGCGAACGAATCGGCGTGGCCGCCGCTGGGGGATGCGGGCCTCGGTTGCAACCGCTACCCCGAGCCGCAGCCGGCAGCGCTGGTCTCGACCTTGGCAGCCATGTACGACGTGCGCCATGAGCAGTTGCTGGTCGGACGCGGCAGCGACGAGGCGATCGACCTGCTGATCCGTGCGTTCTGCCGTGCCGGCAAGGACGCGATCCTGATCCAGCCACCAACCTTTGGCATGTACGGCGTCTGTGCACGCATTCAGGACGCTGCGGTGATCGAAGTGCCGCTGGCGGATGATTTCACGCTCGACGTGGAGGCGGTGCTTGCCGCCCTCACCCCCGCCGTGAAGCTGATCTTCGTCTGCACCCCGAACAATCCCAGCGGCCAGTGCGTGCCGCGCGAGAGCATCGAGCGCCTGCTGCAGGCGCTCGATGGGCGCGCCCTGCTGGTAGTCGACGAGGCGTATATCGAATTCGCCTACGCGCACAGCGTGGCGGATCTCATTGATCGATACGAATACCTGGCCGTACTGCGCACCTTGTCCAAGGCCTGGGCGCTGGCCGGCGCCCGCATTGGCTGCGTGCTTGCCAATCCCGAGGTGATTGCGCTGTTGCGGCGGATCATGCCGCCGTATCCGCTGCCGTTGCCGTGCGTGGCGGTGGCGCTGGCTGCGTTCTCGGAAGCAGGCCAGGCGCAGACACGTGAACACGTAGCCACGGTGCGCAATGAGCACGAGCGGGTACGCAGCGCATTGGCCGCGCTGGCATGTGTGCGTGCGGTGTTGCCTTCGCAGGCGAATTTTCTGGCGGTCCGCTTCGATGATGCCGGCGCGGCCTACCAGCGCCTGCTCGCCGCCGGTATCGTGGTGCGCGATATCCGGCGCTACCCGAAACTGGGTGATGCCTTGCGTATCACGATCGGCACGCCGGCCGAAAACGACCAGATGCTGACCGTCTTGAATAATTCAGCCGTGGACGGCCGGGGTTCTGGCGAGGGATTGGCATGAAGCAGGGAAAGATTCTTTTTGTCGATCGCGACGGCTGCCTGATCGAGGAGCCCGCCGATCAGCAGATCGACAGCTACGCCAAGCTGGCCTTGCTGCCTGGCGTGATTGCCGCCTTGCAGCGCTTCGTGGCGGCCGGCTACGAACTGGTGATGGTGACCAACCAGGACGGTTTGGGTACTGACAGTTTTCCGGAAGTGGACTTCAGCGGCCCGCACGAATTGCTGTTGGGCATCCTCGCCTCGCAGGGCATTCTTTTTCGCGAAGTGCTGATCGATCGTAGTTTTGCGCGCGAAGGTCTGGATACCCGCAAGCCCGGCATCGGTCTGGCACGCCACTATCTAGCCGACGATCGCTGGAGTCGCGCCGCCTCGGCGATGGTTGGCGATCGGGAAACCGACCTGCAGTTTGCTGTCAACCTCGGCGTGCGCGGCTGCCGCGTCGGTCCGCAAGGCGTGAGCTGGGAAGCGTTGGCGCACGAACTGCTGGATGCGCCGCGCACCGCCAGCGTGGTTCGCAACACCAAGGAAACCCGCATCACGGTCAGCGTGGATCTTGACCGCATCGCCGAGCCGAAAGCACACACCGGCCTGGGCTTCTTCGACCACATGCTGGAACAGCTCGGCAAGCACGGCGGCTTCGCACTGGAGCTGAACTGCGACGGCGATACCCATATCGACGAACACCACACGATCGAGGATTGCGCACTGGCCCTCGGTCAGGCACTCAAGCAGGCGCTGGGCGACAAACGCGGCATCGGCCGTTACGGTTTTACCCTGCCGATGGACGAGTCGCAGGCGAGCGCTGCACTGGATCTGTCCGGCCGTCCCTATTTCGTGTTCGAGGGCAGCTTCCCGCGCGAACGCGTGGGCGAGGTACCGACTGAGCTGGTGCCGCACTTCTTCCGCTCGCTGTGCGAGTCGCTGGGCGCGAACCTGCATCTGAGCGTGCGCGGCGACAATGCGCACCACATGGTTGAGGCCTGCTTCAAGGTCGTCGCCCGTACCCTGCGTCAGGCCATTCGTCGCGAAGGCAGCGAGCTGCCCAGCACCAAGGGCTCGCTGTGATGTCACCAACCCCCGCCGTCGCAGGAGCCGGCTTGCGGGCGATGCCGTTGAGCCGGGAATTACGAACTGGAAATCGGGAATGGGATAGATCAAGTGCATCGCCCGCGAGCGAGCTCCTACAGATTTCATGTCGCGCGAGGCACACATGAGCGTGGTCCTGGTCGACGCCGGTGGCACCAATATCGGTTCGGTGCGTTACGCCTTGCAACGCCTTGGTGTGGATGCCGCGTTGACATCGGACGGGGCAACCATCCGCAGCGCGGGCAAGGTGATCCTGCCTGGCGTGGGTGCAGCTGGCCCCGGCATGGCGCGGCTACGCCAACTCGGCCTGGTCGAGCTGCTGCGTTCGCTGCGGCAACCCGTGCTGGGCGTTTGCCTCGGCATGCAACTGCTGTGCGAGCACTCGGAAGAGGGCGATACCCAGTGCCTGGGACTTATCCCTGCGCCAGTACGTCGCTTCATCGAGGCGCCTGGATTGCGCGTGCCGCACATGGGTTGGAACCGCGTAACCGCGCGGCGCGAACACCCGTTGCTGGCCGGGCTGGGCGATGATGCGCAGGCCTACTTCGTGCACAGCTACGCGGTGCCGCTGGGCGAGTGGACGCTGGCCAGCACTGATTACGGCGCAGCGTTTTCCGCGGTGATCGTCCGCGACAATTTCTACGGCATGCAATTCCATCCCGAGCGCTCCGCTGCGGTCGGCGCCAAGCTCCTGCAAAGCTTTCTCGATCTATGAGCTTTCAAGTCATCCCCGCGATCGATCTGCGTGGCGGCCAGGTGGTACGCCTGAAGCAGGGTGACTACGCGCAGCAGACCGTCTATGCCGTCGATCCACGTGGCCTGGCGTCGCGCTATGCTGATGCCGGCGCACGCTGGCTTCATCTGGTGGATCTCGATGGCGCGCGCTCCGGCCAGCTCGATAACCTCGCGGTGATCCACTCGATAGCCGCGAACGGCATAGCGATCCAGGCTGGTGGCGGCGTGCGCGAAGAGGCCGATCTGCAACGCCTGTTCGACGCCGGCGTGCAGCGCGTGGTGCTGGGCAGCGTGGCGATCCGCGATCCCGAGCGCGTCGCCGGCTGGCTCGCAAAGTACGGTGCGGAACGCCTGACCATCGCGCTGGACACGCGCCGCATCGACGGGCGCTGGGTCTTGCCAAGTGCGGGCTGGACCGAAGTTGAAGCGCACACGCTGGACGAGCTCGCGCCTTGGTACGCCGAACGCGGTGCGCGCCACCTGCTGTGCACCGACATCGACCGCGACGGCATGCTGGCCGGATTCAATCTCGATCTCTATCGTCACCTGGCCGAGTCCGTGCCGGGACTGGCCGTGCAGGCGTCCGGTGGGGTGCGCTCGTTGGACGATATCCGTGTCGCACGCGAGGCTGGCGCACACGGTGTGATTCTCGGACGGGCGCTACTGGAAAGGCGTTTCACGGTGCAGGAGGCCATGGCTGCATGAACGTTGCCACACGCCGCCGATTATTGCCCCTCATGCCGCGCGCAGGCTTCGCCGCGGGGCTCCTCAACTTGCGTGCGGGCGGAGTTTGGGGGAGAGCAAAGCTTCTGACCTTGAAATCAGGATCGAGAGCAACCCCGCCCCAATCTTCCGCTGTCCCCCAGGGGCTTCCTTCGGTCGCAGGCGGGGGACGGGGTACGGCTTCAGCCTCGCTCGTGGCATTGCTGATTCCTGATCATGTGTGTGAAGAGATACGCGCATGTTGAGCCGCCGCATCATTCCCTGCCTCGACGTGCGCAATGGCCAGGTCGTCAAGGGCGTGCGTTTCCGCGACCACGTGGTGATGGGCGAGATCGTCGACCTGGCGCTGCGCTATCGCGACGAGGGTGCCGACGAGTTGGTGTTTTACGACATCACGGCCAGCCCCGAAGCGCGCAGTGTTGATCGAGTCTGGGTGGAGAAAGTCGCTCGTGTGATCGACATCCCGTTCTGCGTCGCCGGCGGTATCCGCTCGGTCGACGAAGCACGCGCCGTGCTGCATGCCGGCGCTGACAAGATCTCGGTGAACTCGCCCGCGCTGGAACGCCCCGAACTGATTGACGAACTCGCCGCCGCGTTCGGCGTGCAGTGCGTGGTCGTCGGCATCGATTCGCTGCGCGACGCCGACGGCGAATGGCATGTGCGCCAGTACACCGGCGATCCCGTGAAAACCCAGGCCTTGCCGCGGCGAACCATGGACTGGATAACCGAGGCACAGCGCCGCGGTGCCGGTGAAATCGTACTCAATTGCATGGGTAGCGACGGCGTCCGCCATGGCTACGACCTGGATCAGCTTTCGCTCGCCCGCGCGATCTGTCACGTGCCACTGGTCGCCTCCGGCGGCGCCGGTGCCCCCGAACATTTCCGCGACGTCTTCGTCGAGACCGACGTAGACGGCGCGTTGGCTGCGAGCGTGTTCCACTCCGGAACTATCGCGATCCCCGCACTCAAGCAGTACCTGCACGGGCAGGGTGTCGCAGTACGCTTGTGAGCCTCAAGGAAAAATCAGCGATGAGCGATTCCAACACCGATACCAGCCGCCTCGACTGGCCCAAGGGCAGCGGTCTGCTGCCGGCCATCGTGCAGCACTGGCTCACCGGCGAAGTGCTGATGCTCGGCTATATGAATGCAGAAGCCCTCACACAAACCCAATCCAGCGGTCACGTCACGTTCTACAGCCGCAGCAAGCAGCGCCTGTGGACCAAGGGCGAAAGCTCAGGTCACGTGCTGGCACTGAAGTCGATTCGCATCGACTGCGATGCCGACACCTTGCTGGTCCGCGCCGACCCACACGGCCCGACTTGTCATCTTGGCACGTCGAGTTGCTTTGGCGACGGCGCCGAGGTACGACCGCCGCTGGGGTTTCTTGCTGAACTCGATGCGCTGGTAGCGCAACGGCATGCCGAGCGGCCCGAAGGCAGCTACACCACGAAGTTGTTCGACAGCGGTATTCGTCGCATTGCGCAGAAGGTTGGCGAGGAGGGAGTTGAGACGGCGTTGGCGGCGGTGGTGCAGGGGGACGAGGAGTTGCTCGGCGAGGCGGCGGATCTGGTGTTTCACCTCACCGTGGCGTTGCGGATGCGTGGGTTATCGCTGGCGGATGTGGCTGGGGTGTTGGCGGAGCGGCATCGTGAGAGGAGATGATTGCGATCTACTGGCCAGGATGAAGTGTCGACTCCATTCACGTACGTCTGCTTCTCGCGCAAGTTGTAGTGCTTGTTGCACAAGCGCGCGCCTTGTTCCGGAAAGATGCCAGGGGCAGTTCCTGGTGTTTCGAATCGATCTATCTTGCCCGCGGAAGTAAACCCGGCCCCGTTCCTGCGGCGCGGTTCCTGAGTAAAGTTGCTTCATGACATCACGGGCCGCACTCGAACACCCGATCCGTTGCGTACCAAAATCACACGAGAGCTGACATTTACGCAGCCGTACAAGATCGTGTGGCGCTGACAGGCTGGCTGCATTCAAGACCAAGAAATATCAGTAAAACTGATCAATCACCTCAGTAAAGTATTCTTTTTTATCGGGGAGCACCGAGTATCTTTTAGACGTCTAAACAAAGGACGTCTTGCATATGAACATTTACCTGCTGTCCGCAATCGGCGGCGTGATGATTGGTATCGCGACGGTCTGGCTGATGGCGACGCTGGGGCGCATAGCCGGAATCAGCGGCATCGCCGGCAATCTGTTGTTGATCGGCAGTGGACGCGACCACGATCGCGCATGGCGGATTGCCTTTGTGGTGGGTCTGGCGGTGGCGCCGGTGTTGTTGCTGCTCGTACACGGCGACAGTGGCATCCGTGCGCCCGTCGCTCCATGGCCGTGGATGCTTGCCGCGGGCCTGCTGGTTGGCGCCGGTACGCGACTGGGCAACGGGTGCACTAGCGGGCACGGGGTGTGCGGCGTCGCTCGGTTCTCACCGCGCTCACTGCTGGCCACGGGCACGTTCATGATTTTTGCCTTTGCCACGGTTTATGTGTTGCACCATCTAGCTGGCGGGCTGTCGTGATGAGGATCCTGGCGGCACTACTGACCGGGCTGATGTTCGGCGCAGGCCTCAGCCTTGGCGGCATGACTGATCCCGCCGTGGTACTCGGTTTTTTGGATGTGCTTGGCGATTGGAATCCGCAGCTACTGTTCGTTATGGGCGGCGCAGTGCTTACCACCGCGATCGGTTATCGGTGGGTGTTGCGGCGGCCGAAACCGCTGTTTGACGCGTCCTTCCAGCTTCCAACATCTCGCGCCCTCGATTCACGTCTGGTCGGCGGCGCTGCATTATTTGGTATCGGCTGGGGTATTGCCGGTTACTGCCCGGGTCCGGTGCTGGTCTCGCTCAGCGGGGGTACCTTTTCGCTGTGGCTGTTTCTGGTGGCAATGCTTGCTGGCTGGTGGCTCACCGCGCGTCTGTTGCCGGTACCTCGTGTACGGCGGGTCCAAACGGCCGAACGTGGCATCGACGCATTGGGCAATGTCGCCTACCAGAAATAGACTAAGCACACCTACCGCAGGCAGCGGTGCCCTGTCGGGTTGGGCGCGTAAAGATACTGCTGGTCACGCGCGGTGAGACGGGCGGGGAAAAGCGGTCATTTGTTCCTGGGCTGAGCTGATTTTGGTGGTCATAGGAATTCGGAGCGGAGGAAGTCAAGTCTCACCGCTGTTCGACTCTCACAACCGCAACGCGGTTGCGCACCGAGTGCGTGCCGACAGCGCGCTGCTTTTCCAAAAAAAATTTCAGAGACAATTTGCTGCGTTTGCGCTTCGGAAATTGTCCCTGACACCAATGGCACTTACTTAAGCTTCTCGAAATGCCGCAAACGTCGTATCTTTTCGCGAGCTATTGGACGTGGTTGAGTGAGTAGCGGAAAGGGTTTGGGTCTTCGCTTGACGGCTCTTGGTTCGATACGTCCCGGCCGCTGGCCGACGCGACGGTGAGCGATCAGGATCAACAGGCACTGGATCGAGGCGTCATCAGGAGGTAGCCCTCGCTGACTCCATGCCAGCCAGAGCTGCAAGCTATGTTTGAAGCTGAGTTGGCGCGGCAGCAGGTCGGCGAGCTTGGCAGATTGAAGCATCAACAAGCGGATCAGGTTGTACGCGAGCAAGCCCGCCCACCACTGCTTCTCGTTCATCGACGGCGTTTTGCACGCCAGCCGTTCCATGCCCAAGGTCGTCTTGATGTTGCGCAGATCCAACTCGACGTTCCATCGTTGCGCATACAGGGCCTTCAGGTCCCGCGCGCTGGCTTGAGTCGAGGACAACAAGGTGGTCACCAGCACCTTGGAACCGACACGCGCCTCGCGCACGCGCAAAGTTTCGGGTACGCCATCGAAACCCTCCTGGCTCAGCCAGTACGGTTTGACCTTGGGTTTGTGCCACGTCACGACATGATCCCGCGAACCGATACGCTGTCCGCGTCGGAAGTCGGTGATCCGTCGCTGATGCTGTTGGAACACGACGTCGACCCCGCGCGCTTGCAGCAGGGCGATCACCAGGTACGAGCAGTAGTAGCGATCAGCCAGCAGGATATCGCCGGTCGCCACGCTGGACATCAATGCATGGAACAGCGCATGTTCGCTGCCTTCCTTGCCGGCATACGGTCCCATCGCGGTATCCAGCACGGCACCGGTACCCAGGCACAGCAGCGCCACGACCCGGGAGATAGGAAATCCCAGCCCCGGTTGTTGGGTATCGGGTTGCCGATAACGGGCTTGATTCTCGGCCGTGTCGGCCATCGTCACGGTGGTGCCGTCCACCAGTTTCACCGTCCGGCCCTGCCACTGCCACGCCGCCGCGCTTTCCTTGGTGAGCAACGCGCCCGCATCGCGCAGCAGCGATTGCATCATCGCCAGCGGCAAACGTTGCCGTGCCCTGCAGTAGGCGCCGGTGGCGGTACTGCATGACGGCAGCCCATTGGCGATGCGCTCCACGGCATGGCGATCGACCGTTGCCTGACAGGAGGCATCGGCGTTCAACGTTTGCGCCATGAACATCGACAGGGTGACCGTCGGTGGAAATAGCCGTTCCCGATGTGGTGGCAAGGCTCGCTCCACTACCTCCAGCAGCGTGGCATCGGTCAGCGAATTGAAGAACTCGTAGGAATGAATCGTGCGCGAGCGCTGGCGAATGCGATGGCGTTGCAGGCGGCTGGGGCGACGATTATTGTGCATGGCAGCTGGCGACCTGCGAGGGCCGTCCGTTTGGGTTGGACCAACAGTCTGCCCGGTCGCCAGCTACTCTTTCAAATCAGGTACTTGGCGCACGTTCCCCTCGATCGTTGCCGCTTAAGTAAGTGCCATTGGTCCCTGACACCATTTCACAGAAGCGTGCGCCAAAGCGTGGACGGAAATGGCACATCGCAGCCAAACGCAGCCGCGTCAAGGCGATGTCCGAAGACGAACTCAAGGAGGCCACCCAGCACCTTGAATACCTCAAGGCCGCTGTGCGT
>CAJDTN010000044.1_pt1 | contig 63344 bp, 55 predicted proteins | sample 7389801 | NCBI WGS metagenome assembly CAJDTN01 (sample SAMEA7055653, study PRJEB34461) | soil metagenome | biome: terrestrial ecosystem; feature: Peninsula; material: soil | place: Antarctica | collected 2016
AGGGGATTGAAAATCCCCGTGTCGGCGGTTCGATTCCGTCCCCGGCCACCATGAAACAAAGGCTTGGCCCGCTCTCACCGAGTGGGCTTTTTCTTGTGCCCGGCGTGTGTCCGGCTGGCAAGCAGGCAACAAAAAGCCCCGCTCTTGGACGGGGCTTTCATCCGCACAATCGTGTTAAATCGCGTCAGCCAGCGCGAACAAGCCGCTGCTGAGCACTACGCACGGTATCGATCAAATTTTTCTGTTGCTGCGTCGATTTCTCGATCACTTCCTTGTAAACGCGCTTCTTGTCAGCCGAGGAAGCGTTCCGAATGAAATCGGACAAGGGGGTCGACGCAAGCTTCTCATTTCCGAAGAACATGCCAGCTCCCATTGAGTATCCCCAGCGCATCGCCCAAGGATCGCGGACTGCAGGTTTCTTTACCGTAACCGTCAATCGTACCCTGGACTGCTGCCATCAAGATTCTTGATTCAGTGTAGCTGCGGGAGCGACCAACCTGCGAAGCAAAATGGTCAGCCGAACTCACCAGGCGTGGTATTGATGGGCTTGGCTACAACGCGCGAAGCATCGACGGGCGATCGACCCAGCGCCGATAGACAAGCGGTCAGGCGCGACAGCTTGGCGGGGTGCATGTTGGCCGGGTTGGGATCAGCGCCCGTGCGATGGCAGCAGCGCCGCCGGTTGGGAAACAGGTACGGTTCCGCAGCGCGCTTCCCGGTCACACCACTGCGGAACCACCAGCGCCGACCCCCATGGTTTGGCGACGTGGTTCCCAGCCGAACGACATCATCAACGAAGGCCTGTACACCGTCGACGACCGCGTAGTGCATCAGCGACCCGTGCGCTTGCACCAGCTGCAACGCGACTGAGGACATCCATCGGGGCGGCCTCGTCGGCGGAGCCAACTTGCCCAAACACCGCGATCGCCGCTGATCCTGCCGCCTTGGCCGGATCGGTCAGGGCAGCAGTACGACAGCACGCCAAGGGGCGCCATCGTGTCTGTTCGCTGGCTGACAAACGGCACAGCGAGATTGCATCTGCCGGCTTGCGCGGCTGATGCGCCGGAACGATGTCCGACGCATCAGGTTTTTGTCACAAAGCCTGGGCTGACAAAGCGAGACCGCAGCCGGCTCGGCCGGAGTCGGCGCTCCGGCTCGGATCAATACCATAGCGGTCTTTCAAAAAGCCCGCGATCGAGGAGCCACGCAGTTGCTCCGGCTCAAACGCGAAGCGATGCAAGAACGCACTGCCAGGTAACGGGTTGTCCCGCGCATCAGCGAGCCCTCGTGGCAACACGTCTTTCGCCAGCCCCTCGAGCAGACGCAGGCGCAACGGAACCACCGGGTTGTTGCGCACCAGCGGGTAGCTTGTCGGTTCCGCGAATTCTTCGAAGCCGTAGCGCCGTACGTAGAACTGGGCATGCCGCGGATGCACACCGATAACGATATCGGTCAAACCGGAGTGCAATCCATAATGTATGACCCAGCGCATCATGCTGAACAGGGCCCCGATGCCGCGTGCGGCAGACTGACGACGATCCGCCAGCATCCCCACCTCAAGCAGGCGACGCCCCTTTCGGCGCATTTCATCCAGCTCCCGCGCATACACGCTATCCAGGGCGAGCCCCATGGGATTGTCACGGAACAGGGTCATCGTATAACCGACATCCGACCCTTCCGGCCCCCATATCACGCATGCATGCTGTCCCACGGCACCGGGAACGGCATGAATGCCAAACGGGTTTTCGTCGATCAGCCCCATTTGTGTGTAGCGTTCATAGACCAAACGCCAGGCCGATTCCACCTGTTCAAGGCTGGTCGCGCACAAACACGTCGGTTCGTCGCTGCGCGCCGCGGAACGCGTGAGGCGCGCTGTGATGTCAATGACTGTCTCAGGCATGTCTACCGCTCTCATCAGGTTCATGTTGCAGTCGCCGATCCGCGACACGGTGTTTCGAGGCACGCCATCCCTTGACCACATCGACGTTGGCGCCGAATTCGCCGGGTCGACCAGGACGGACTTGTTGGTGCAGCCATGGACATCTCATCGGCTGATTGAGCAGAAACTGATGCAGCCCCTGACCAAACGCGAAGCGTCGCGTCGTTTGGGCAGTCTTGTGCGGTTTGGTGTAGCTTGCCTCGGCGGTGGGCGACAACCGCAAAGCGCCGGGAGCGCGCCAGGTCAATCGGATGCTGGCCAACGCAATCATGCCCGGTGCCAGCCGACCGCGGGCGACGTGCGCCGCGATGCCCTGCGCCCCTTGGCCAGAACAGGTTTGCGAGTTGTCGGAAACTTTCATGGCTGGGGGGCGAAACCTGATCAGGTGTGGACAACGGCACACATCCATGCTTTGGGTCGTTCAGAGACGACCAGCGCCCATCGTGAACGCCGAATCCTTTATGTCTACAACGTGCGACGACAGCGTGAATTCTACGCGAAGACCATACTATGGTTTTGTGACCCGTGTATGAATATCGCGGGTCAAAAACGCAGAAATCCACATGAGCTGCGCTGATCACCGTCAACCGTGTCCCAATTCGCGCTGCATGTCAGCAACTGGATATCGACACGCTGCGCCGGGCGTATTCCAGTTGCGCGGCAATACACCTCCAGTGACGCATCAGCTGCCGGGTTGGTCTTCGTGGAGTGAAAAAGGACCATGCCAACAGCCATGTCGTCACCGGCAACTGGGTGCGGTGGGTTTCCGCGAAACCGCGCCACAGCGCGCGCGCAGCGCGCGGATCCGCTTGCTTTCAGGTGGGATTCTGTGCGGCGACCATCCAGCGTGCCAGCGGCGAAAGCCATCCATTTGACATCGATGATTTGGGGCTTTGCCGCTTGGAAGGAGGCATTTTGGTAGATGTCTTCGTCGCCGGTATAGTGTTTGAGCAGGCGAGTTGGATAGCAGGCACACAAAATAATCGTCATCGACCGGAATACCGAACTGATCTGGGTATTTTGTCCGATATAACGAAATTATAATGAATGAACGGGCGCGCACCGTGAACCGGGATACCAAAGCAAGCATTCTGTCCGCAGGCATCGCCGCGCCCTCGGCGGATAATTCGCAGCCGTGGCGGTTTGCATGGAGCGGCGACGACCTGGACGTGCGCATCGATGCAGACCGTAGCGGTCGTGTATCCGATAGCCGATATGTCCTCAGCGACCTGGCCGCCGGCGCGTGCCTGGAAAACATGATCATCCGCGCGCGGTCGCTCGGTTATGTGGCGGACGTACAGATCTTCCCGCGCGACGACGACGAGTTGTGGGTCGCCCGCATCGGTTGGCACCGCGCTCCCGAGGACGACCAGGCCGAGTCGCTGGCTGTCGCCATCGAGCAGCGCCACACGGATCGCCGCTTCCCCTGGCGCGGCCCGATTGCCACCGCTACCCAGGCGCGCCTGGATGCCCAGGCCCGGCTGATTCCCGGGCAGCGGCTGTATTGGCCACCGACACCGGGGGAAAGAAACGCCGCACTGAGCGTCATCAGGCAAGCCGAGACGTTGCGTTTCAAGAGCCCGACGCTGCACGCGGAGCTGTTTTCGAGTATCCGCTTTGCCGCTGGCTGGCACACCGCCTGCGAGGAAGGTCTGGCCCCGGCGACGCTGGCCGTGGAGCCACCGTTGCGCCCGGTCTTTCAGTGGCTGCGTCGCCCCGCGGTGATGAGCATGCTCAACCGGCTGGGCGCGGCGTCGAGTCTGGGGTGGCGCTCGGCCTGGCTGCCGATCCGGCTATCGCCCGGTCTGTGTCTGCTGGTCATCCCGTCCACGGCGCGATCCGATGTGCTCGCCGGTGGCCGCGCTTTGCAGCGTGTGTGGCTTCAAGCCACTCTGGACGGGCTGTCGGTCCAGCCATATGCGGCGGCCGGAGTCCTCGGGCTGGGGTTCGTACCGATCGAGCCTGCCTTTGAGCAGTCGATCTCGCGTCTGGGGCCGGCTTTGAGCAAGTTATGCGAGTCAGGATACGGCCTGGTGTTTCTACGACTTGGCTATGCGCGGTCCGCACCGCGCGCTCGCAGTGGGCGGCGAGCGCTGGCGAGTTTCGGCGATTTTCCTTAGCGGGGCGAGGCGCGGGTGGCCGTTGTTCTGCCGCAATGCCCTCAACAGCCGTCATTCCCGCGAAGGCGGAAGTGCTATTCAAGCGCGAATGCTGGTCGTCCATTGATTTCGGGGCTATCTAAGGGTGAAGCGGGCGGGATCCCCGCGTGACCCGCCCTTCGGCTGTTGAAAGGCGCGTCGCGGAGGATGACAACCTCAAGTACCTGCCATTCGGGCCAGACACGATATTCGCGTCGTGTGCGCTGGTTTTCAGGCAGCGCGCGACCTTGGCCCGCACGCTTGCGGTGCGCCGTGCCGTCGGCACGCCCGCCACGGCGCACCGCAAGGGACGCCCATTCCAGCATCGCCCTTGGGTCGTCCTCAGGGTTTCACACCGCGAGCGGGGAAAGCCGTGATTTCCACCTTGTGTCGAAATTCTTTACACACGCGGCGTGCAGTCGGCGCGGTCAGATCAAGTGTATATAAAACATATTGTTACAAAACTTGCCGGTACCCGTTGGTCATGCGACGAGATGGTCGAAACGCTGAATTGGCGGCCACGATGCCGCCGGTCGATTCGCACATAACATATTGAAATAACACGATTACATGTCGAAGGGATGGCCGTCGACGACACCATCGAGTAGACATCTGGCCGAAGCACGCGCGTTTGCTGAAGTGTCGAAATACTTTACAAACATTGAGAGAATCTGGGACCACCAAATAAGCAATACAAGCAAAAACAATGCGTTATGTCCGTGGCATCGTTCTTGCTTCATACAACTTAAGGAGAATGTCGCTCTCGCGCCATTCCCGTCGCCGTTGTCTCAGATGGTCCCCGCAGGAGATAGAGCATGATCAAGAAGAAATACATCGGAGCTGCGCTCGCATGCGCTCTGGCACTAGGTGCATGGAGTGGAGCGGCGTTTGCCACTCCCATTACCGTGGGCGGCATCACGTGGGATCCTACCGATGGGTCCGATTTGACCGTTCAGGCGCTCAACTTCCGTGAATCGTCCGTTGGCGCTGTCGGCGACATCCTGACAGGCTACGGGCAGATTGGCTCGATAAACGGGAATCTGACGTTTTGCTCGGGTTGCAGTCTCAACTTCAAGTTCCAGTATACGTTGTCGGCCATTGAGGGAACTGCGTTGAACCCGAAGGTCATTTTCACTGCGGGATCCATCAACTTTTTCGTTGACCCCGCCGGGACCTTCAATGTTGCGAATCCCGCTACGGCCGGTGTCGGTACGCCTTGGCTCACCTTGACCGGCCATACCGCTGCGTTTACCGGCTTTACTGCAGTGGGGGATCTTTACTCCAACATCAATGGCGCGGTCTCTGCACCAGGTGCGCTGTCGGGTGGATTCGGGTTGCTGGATGCGACAGGCGGCCCAGCGGCGATGTGGATGGACACGAATACCCAAGCTGACGGCGCGGATTTCGACCTCAGTTCGGCGTTCTCGTCCAAGCCATACTCAACGTGTGCATCTGTTTCGGCCAATCCGAATAGCATCTGCCACTATCCGATCGTGGGCACGGGTACGTTGACCGGTAAATCGGTAACGGTGCCCGAGCCGGGTCCGATTGGTATGTTGGGCGTCGGTCTGGGCGTCCTGGGCTTGCTCATGCACCGCCGTCGCAAAGAGACTGAGGGGCGCGCATAAGGCAAGCGCCTGATGCAGGTGGTTTGACAATCAATGGCGCCGCTTCTCGAAGCGGCGCCATTTTTTATGTCTTGTTTTCGTTGAACCGGTGCGCTGACCGGGCGTGGCCACGCTGGCGCACGACGCGCGACGGCTGGACATGGCTCCTGCCGGGGTCGTAACGCCGCAAAGCGTTGTCCGGACTCTCCTGATCAGCATCGAACCTCAGCCGCCATGGCGCTTCTTCCCGCGACGACCTTGGGAATCCACTTGCGAATGAAGGGGAATTTCGATAGCTGAGGTTCGGCACGGATCGGACGGGGCTTTTCAATGTCTGCGCCCGCTCCATCGCGGATACTGGGGCACCATGACCGGCATTGTGTGCTGTTGCAAACCAGTGTTACGGTGCCGCCGTGGCCACAGCTTTACGTCGTATTGCAGAGCGATAGGTATCTCATGATGTCTGATGCACCGGTCACGACTGAGCCGTTCGACTACGCAACGGCGTTCAGCCGCACGATCGGCTGGATCACCGCGGCCGAGCAGGCGAAGCTGCGCACCAAGCGCGTCGCAATTGCCGGACTCGGCGGGGTGGGTGGCGCCCATCTGTTGACCCTGACCCGACTCGGCATCCAGTCGTTCAACCTGGCGGATCTCGACCGTTTCGGCACCGAAAATTTCAACCGCCAGGCGGGGGCGTTCCAGTCGACCGTCGGCCAGCCCAAAGTGGACGTGGTGTCCCGGATGGCGCGGGATATCAACCCGGATCTGGACATCAACAAATTCCCCGGCGGCGTCACCTTCGACAACATGGAGCAGTTTCTGTCAGGGGTGGATCTGTACGTCGACGGGCTGGATTTTTTCGTGCTCGACATCCGCGCCAAGCTGTTCGCCCTGTGTGCCGAACGTGGCATCCCGGCGATTACCGCAGCGCCGTTGGGCATGGGTTCCGCGGTGCTGGCGTTCCTGCCGGGCCAGATGACCTTCGAAGAGTATTTCCGGCTGGAAGGTCGCACGAAGAATGAGCAGTTGCTGCGCTTCATGGTGGGATTGGCACCGGCCGTGCTGCATCAAGGCTATCTGGTCGACCCCTCTACCGTGGACTTGGTCAATCAGCGCGGGCCGTCGACGCCCATGGCATGCGAAATCTGCGCGGGGATCGCCGGTACCCAGGCACTGAAGATCCTGCTTGACCGGGGCAAGGTGCTGGCGGCGCCTCACGGCCTGCACTTCGACGCCTACCGCAACAAACTGGTGCACACGTGGCGGCCGGGGGGCAACAACAATCCGCTGCAACGGTTGATTCTGTCCCTGGCGCGCCGCCGTTTCCTGCGCAAGTAAGCGCCTGAAATACAGGCAAGCGGGCGAGCAAGAGATTCTGGTGAAGGGACGTCGCCGGATCTGGAAAACGCAAAAGTAGCTGCTCATGGGCGGCCGGTGTGCTTCGCTCCGCTCGTAGCTCTTGCCCACTCAAGATATTGCCAGCCTCCTCCGAGAGTGGGGCCGGCGCCGATTTCGCACCCACAAAGTCGGCAGCCACGGACGGATCGTCGATCCGGTATCGATCAGCGAGCGGCCAGGTACGGTTGAGGATCGCGCGATGGCGGGTCACCGGGAACGCGATTCGGCGTCTGGCAGCCGCAACCGTCAGAGCGCAACCTTGGTGCAACGTCAGACGCGTTACGTGACGCTGGTGAAGGTGGGCGACAAGAACACCGGGACCGTGGTCAACGCGCTGATTCGACATGAATGCCGGTTACCAACTCCGACTGGTACCGAACCTCAGCCACCAAAAACCCCACTCCCGCCGGCGACCTTGGGAGTTCCCTATGCGGGTGAGAAGAACCATTTCGCTGAGGTTTGGCGCTAATCGGGTTTCGCCATGCAAGGCACCCGGATCGCCGCGCAAGCCACGCATGAGTTCAGCGCGAAGAAGAACGGCGCGTACGGCAGCACGCTTCGTGGTGGCTTGGAACAGTCGAACCTTGCCGACGCTGCGGCGGAGCCTGAACCCACCGGTGTCGACCGCTGGGCGCTTAGTCGTCGACCTTCGGCAATTTGCGCTCCCAGGCGAGCGAGGTGCGCGCGATGAAATCGAGGTCGTTGTGACGCGGCTGCCAGCCAAGCGTGCTCCGGATGCGGTCGGACGCCGCAATCAGCGAAGGCGGGTCACCCGCGCGCCGCGGCTGTTCCGTGTACGGCACCGGCGCTCCGTGCGCACGACCGACCGCAGCCAGTACCTCCCGCACCGAATAACCGTGCCCATAGCCACAGTTCAACGTGGTTGAAGCACCGCCATCACGCAGATACCGCAACGCATCGAGGTGCGCACGTGCCAGGTCGACGACGTGAATATAGTCGCGTACGCCGGTGCCATCAGGCGTCGGGTAGTCGGTGCCGAAAATCAACAGTTGCGGGCGCTTGCCGAGTGCCGCCTCGCAGGCGACCTTGACCAGCAAGGTGGCGTTCTTGGTGGACTGGCCGATGCGGCCCTCAGGATCACAACCCGCGACATTGAAGTAACGCAGCGCGACATAGCGCGGGCCGCCGGCCGCAGCAAGATCGCGCAGCATCCACTCGCTCATCAACTTGGAACTGCCATAGGGATTGATCGGCGCGGTAGGTGTGTCCTCGCTGGCCACCCCGCCCGCGGGAGTCCCGTACACCGCGGCGGTCGAGGAAAACACGATCTGCGCGACGCCGGCATCCCTGCAACAAGCCAGTAGACTGCGCGTGGCGCACGTGTTGTTGCCGTAGTAACGCAAGGGATCGGCCACCGACTCCGGCACGATCGTGTGCGCGGCGAAATGCATCACGGTATCGACCCCATGTTCGCGCAGCACCTGCGATACCAATGCCTGGTCGCCAACATTGCCGACAATCAATTCTGCGCCGCCGACGGCGTCGCGAAAGCCGGTGCTGAGGTCATCCAGCACCACTACCCGTTCGCCCGCCTCGACGAGTTGCAGCACCACGTGGCTGCCGATGTAGCCGGCGCCGCCGGCTACCAGGACGGTGCGATGACGTCGTGTTTGTGGTTCGCTCACTTTCCTTTCTCTCCATAGAGCCGTTACAAAAACATCCAGCACGACATGATGCACCCGTGCCATTCCGATCCAGGGCGCAATGTTACTCTGCGGGCCGCGCGCGCGCCGTTGTCATCCTGGCTACGCCTGACCTTCGCGCTCTCACTGCCTGAATATGGCTCGCCGGCACCGCGCGGCCGCGTCGCATCGTCGATCATCGAGGTCCAGTCGTCCTAATCGCGGTCTCTCATGTTCGGCCCTTCGGTCGTACCGCACCTACCATGGCCTCTGCTGAAAGCGCCATGGATGGCGCGAATGGCGAAAACGCAGGAGCGGTTTTCGGCCTTCTCGCTCCGCCGTGCAGCGTCGCCCTTTCAGGCATGAGGCGAGATCTCCCCGGGTATGACACACCTGACTTCACGTTTATGCCTGTCGGATATACGCCGTGTCGTCTGTGCAAGTACCGGGCTTTGGCCTTTCATGCTGCCTCACCCCGACACGTCGCCTCGTATCCGATTCCTGTTCGTCAGGCCAACGCTTTGCCTCGGGCTTCCTTCAGACGTCCGGTCACCCGCAACGCCCTTGCCTCTAGCTAACTCTTCCCCTTGCCGGGTGAGTAGAGGACTTACACCTCCAAGCAGGTGCGCCGTGCCGGGCGCACACGAAAAAAGCAGTCCCCGTTGCCGGGGACTGCTTCAAGCATTGATTCAAGCTGGCCGTAGGGTCACCCTGACGGCTGCGCCGAACGTTACGCCGCGTGACGGATCCCGCGGTTCTGGCGGCGTTTTTCCCAACCGTAGCCGACGCCGACGGCCAGCAGGCCCAGGCCGAACAAGCCCAGCGCTCCCGGCTCAGGTACGGATACGGGTGTGAAGGTTGCGGCGGTGGTGCCCGGGTTATTCTCGAAGTCGACGAACAGGTAAGCAGCTTGCCCGTTCGGAACCCCCGGGCTAGCGGAGAACGATGCGCTGATGATATCGCCCACCTGCAGCGGAGCCTGTGGGCAGAAGGTATTGGTCACACTCGTTGGGAAACCATCGCAGAAAATGAAGCTGTAGTCATCGTTGGTCCCCTGCGTGGGGACGGTAAACGTAAAGTGGAGATCGGTAAGTGGCGCGCCGCTGAGGTTAGTGAAAACAATGCACCAGTTAAAGCCGCTTATATCCGCGCCAGGTGGTTGCGCCGCTGCGGATTGGCAACCCGCATCGCTGACAGGCATGAAAGTCATCGCATAGGCCGCACTCACATCAGTGATGGCGCAGGCTGTGCTTGCAGGAAGTGTGGTGCAGTCCACGGGAGGTGCGTCGACCACGCGCACGCGAACCGCGAACGCACTCGGCGCGACGACAAAAAAGGCCAGGGCCGCGAGTGCCGGAAGCAAATAGTGTTTCATCGTTGAATTCCCTAGGTTTTGCAGGGTATGCGGCGAAGCCGCAGCGCTGCGAGCGTTCTCTCGTGTGAATTTCTTGGATGCATATCAAATGCCAACCACCAACTCGTTGATTTTGTTGATGTGGCGCGAAACGCTTTCACCAAATATGTAAACATGTCCGACACCGGTATTTCTTTGTCACGATTGGCTGAACCGCCCAACATCTTGTTTCTGCACGCATCCTTCACGCTTCCAGGGTAAAGGCAAAAATGTAAGGGTCATCGACAGATATGTGACATATCGTCGCGGCGCGCACAGCGACATCATTCACTCGCATGTTGCTGCACACTTCCCTGCGCGTTCCAAGTCGACGCAAAAGCGTAAAGTGCCCCGCAAGTGGGGGTTGCTGCACTCCGTTCACCAAATTCACTGCTGATCAGAGACCGCTTGAGCCAGCCGCGGCCGGCAGTGGCTGGCCTGGCAGCGGCAATCCGGCCTTCTTGCACAAGGCGACAAAGCGCGGGTCGTGCTGGTAGGCCAGCACGAACGGGTCGGTCAGCAGGTTGATACTCGGGTCGTTTTGGTCCCAAGCCCGCTCCAGCCACTCGAACATCTGATCCGGTTGGTTGCTCAATGCATACAGGTCGGCGACCAGATATGGCTGGTCCTTGCCGTTCTTGGTGATGTAATCGCGCAAGGCTGCAGCGGCGTGTTTGCGATCGGGTCCGATCTGTTGCGCCATGGCCTGAATCCACGGACCGTACACCGAATCGGTTTCCAGCTTGGCGTCACGCACGGCGGCGGCGGCATCGCCACGCAGGATGTCGACCTCAGTCAGCAGCGTATACGCCACCGGATAACCGGGCTGCAACAGCAGCGTCTTGCGGATCGCCTGCTCGGCGGCATCGAGCTGGCGTTGCCCCAACAGCGCGTTGGCCAGACTGAGATAAAAGCCCGCGCGCAGCGGGTCGGTGGCGATGGCCTGGCGAAACAGGTCGACCGCCGCCTGCAGTTGCCCGGTGTTCGCCAGTCCGACGGCCAGGAAATTCATATTTGTGGCATCGTTCGGCGCCAGTTGATGGGCCCGTGTGAATTTGGCCAGTGCGCCGACGGCATCATTGTCCACAATCAACATCAGGTAACCGCGATCCGTGTGGGTAAACGCCGCATCCGGCGCCAACGTTTGTTGCTTGTCCGCCGCCTTGCGGGCCTGCGCGTATGCCTGCAGGCGGGCACTGCCGGTGAGGAAGCCCTGGCCCTGATTGACCAGCGCATTGGACAGCAAACCCCAGGTAAAGGCGTATTCCGGATCGAGCTTCAGCGCTCGCTGGAACAGCGCGATACTCTCGCGCGTGTCCTCCTCGGTGCCGCGGCGCGCCAGCACGCGCCCTTGCAGCATGAGCTGGTAGGCCTCGACGTCGCCGCTGGGCGGCTTGTCGCTCGCCACGAGCTTCTTGCTGCCCAGCAGCTTGACCTTGAGCGCCGCGGCCACGGCCTGGCCGATCTTGGACTGGATCCCGAACACGTCAGTCAACTGCTCGTCGTAGCTGTGCGACCACAAGCTGGCGCCGTCGGCCGCGCGGACCATGCCGACCGTGACGCGGATGCGATTACCTTGCTGGAACACCGACCCCTGGATCAGGTTGGCCACGCCCAGCGCTGCGCCAATTTGCGCCGGGCTGTCTTTGCTATCGCGGAACTTGAAACTGGAGTACTTGCCGATCACCTTCAACCCGTCGATCTGGGTGAGCTCGGAGATCAGTTCCTCGGACAAGCCGTCGGAAAAGTATTGCTGTTTGGGATTGCCACTCTCATTGCCGAGTGGCAACACCGCGACGGATTGTTTGGGAACCTTCGCCAGCGCGGCGGCGATGGCCTTGGCATCGGTACCCTCCGCTGCGCTGGTCGCATCGCGCCGCAGCACAAACTGGTTGGTGATCAGCAATACCACCGCCACGACCAGCACCCCGATGATCACGCGATCGGCCCGCTTGCCGGTGTGTTCAGCGATCGAGTCTCCGGGTGCGATCTGGCTCTCAAGCTTCAGCCCGGTCGGCGTGAACTCGTAGAACCACGCGAAGATGAGCCAGAACGGGAAGCCGATGGCGCAGGCAATCACGAACCATTGCGTTACCCAATTCGGGGCATCGAACACCGGCAGCAGCTGCGCAAGCCCTTGCGCCAGCGCCCATACTGCCGCGACGTAAAACGCCCCGGCACGCAGCACGTTGCGGCGTTTGAGTTCGCTGAAAAATTCTCCGGCCTTCAAGCGGCTCCCCTTACTTGTGCTGGAATTCCGTGATCTGCGTCACAGATTGCATGCTGCAACAATACATGCAACCGGGCATTGTATGCCTGCACCTGTTCGCGATTAATGTCGCGTTGGCTGGCTCGTGCTTGTGGGTTCGTGATTAATGTCGAACCTCAGCCGCCATAGTCCTTCTCCCCCCGGAGAAGATGGTGCGAAGTGCCGGATGAGGGTCCGAGCGGAACGTGGAATCGCAGCGTTGAACGCTGCAACAATTTGCTCCGCCCGAACCCTTTTTCAGCCCCTCTCATCCGCAAGGAGACGCCCCAGGTCGCCGACGGGAAAGCAACTTCGCAATAGCTGAGGTTCGACACTGATCGGGTACCGCATTCTTATATTGTGGGTGTATCTGGCCGACGCGACCATCACCTCCCATGCTGCAGCCGCCGGCCGGGAATTCCACTTCATCAGGCAATGGTTTGAAATGACGACGCTCTACATCTGGCATGCATTGATCTACCTCGGCGACGGTGCCGTGCTGATGCCGTGCGCAGCGCTGGTTTTCGCGTGGTTGATCGCGGCCCGGGCCACCCGACGCACCGCCTGGTGGTGGCTGATTGCCGTGCTGCTGGTGAGCGGCGGCGTCGCGCTGAGCAAGGTGCTGTACATGGTGTCGGGGTGGCACCCTGCGGGGTGGAACTTCATCGGCCTGAGCGGACACGCTGCGCTTTCGTTCCTGTTTTTTCCGTCGGCGGCCGTGCTCGTGACCAGCCGCCATCGGACTTGGCTGCGCGTCGTCGTGGTCGCGCTGGGCGGGGGGCTCGCCTTCGCCATTTCAGTCTCCAGCTGGGTGTTGCGCGACCATTCCCTGGCAGAAGTTGCGCTGGGAGCGCTGTGGGGGGCGCTGATCGCCGCGGTCTTTCTGACGATCACCTGGCGCCAGGTGGTGGAAGTGCCATTGCTGCGCAAATGGGTGATCGTGAGCATGTTGTTGTTGGTGATCGTCGCCTACAAGCATGAGCTTCCCTCCACGCGCGTTCTGGGCTGGATCGCATCTCGGGTGAGCGAGAACACGGTTATCCACACGCGTACCGATCTCAGCCCGCGGGCCCGGTGGTCAAAAACGACGGCGAGCGGACAGCACACGGATCCGCCGCCAGCGCGCACACCCATGCCGCCGCAGAAGAATCCGTGATTGGTGCAGCGAAGGAAAAAGCTGCCGCGCAGCGGCGGGGGCGCATCCGCACGTCGAGGCCTGCAGGTCGTGAGATCCATGCGCGGGCATCGCCACCACGCGAAGCCGGATCTTCGTCTGGCGCTTGCTCGCCGATCCTGCTGTCCACGGCGCGCACCCGTTCCGGCCAGCTTTGCTGGTCCGAGGCCACTGCCGACGCGTCGGCCCGCGTGAGCCAGTGCGTCAGCGATTCCGGGCACTGACGAGGTGTTGCCAGGCCACTCCGCGGCGCATGCGCGTCGAGGCCGTTTGCAGTGTCGGCAGTCCTCACACTTTGCCCCTGGGCCGCTACGGACCTTCCAAAACGACCGGGCATGGCTGGAAGCGGCCACCGACGGCGATCGCGGGCCGCGAATCGAACGGCGGAACCAGGTTCGCGTCGCCAAAGCCGGGTAGAAAGTCTTTAGACTTACCGCAGGTTTGGTCCACCATTGAAAACGAAGATGCATGTTGATTGCATTGCCGCGATCGTTTGCTTCACTCGCCCCCGCTCTCGGACCCCTCTCACCTGCAAGAGAACCGCCAAATTCGCCGACCGGAGGTCGGCTTTGACAGCCGAGGTTCGGCACTCATCAGTAAACCCGAAACACTGGCAACACCGCTGGTACACTGGGCAAGATGTGAAACCCAAGGGGAATACTCCGTCATGCAGCGGCTCAGGATTGATTTGATTGCGGCCGCACGGCCGAATTTCATGAAGGTTGCGCCCCTGTTCCACGAGCTGCGCGCGCAGCCGTGGTGCAGCCTGCGGCTGGTACACACCGGCCAGCACTACGACCAGAACATGTCGGACGCTTTTTTCCGCGACCTGAAGTTGCCGCCGCCGGATCTGCATCTGGATGTGGGCAGCGGCAGTCATGCCGAGCAGACTGCCGGGGTGATGCTGGCCTACGAACGCGCCTGCATGGCGGCTCGACCGGACCTGATCGTGGTGGTCGGGGACGTCAATTCGACGGTGGCCTGCGCCCTGGTTGGCACCAAGCTGCATGTTCCAGTGGCGCATCTGGAGGCCGGGTTGCGCAGCCGCGACCGCCGCATGCCCGAGGAGATCAACCGGCTGGTGACCGATGTGATCGCCGACATCCTGTGGACGCCATCGCCGGACGGTGACGAGAATCTCGCCGCCGAAGGCGTGCCGCCGGAGAAAGTCACCCGCGTCGGCAACATCATGCTCGATTCCTACGAACTCATGCGCGAGCGCATCGAGGCCAGCGGCGAGCGGCACAAGCTCGGGCTGGATGGACGCGAATACGGCGTGGTGACGCTGCATCGCCCGTCCAACGTGGACACAGCTGCACCGCTCACGGCACTGGTCGAGCAACTGACGGGCATCGCGGCCAGGCTGCCGCTGGTGTTTCCGGTGCACCCGCGCACGCGCAAGAATCTGGAAGCCTTCGGCCTGTGGACGCAACTCGCCGAAGCGCCCGGCTTGCACGTCACCGAGCCGCTCGGCTACGTGGATTTCATGAATGTGGTGTGCAGTGCCCGCCTGACCATCACCGATTCGGGTGGCATCCAGGAGGAGACCACCTACCTCGACATACCGTGCCTGACGGTACGCACCACCACCGAACGGCCGATCACGATCACGCAAGGGACCAACCGGCTGGTTACTGCCAGCGAGCTGGCACCGGCGGTGGACGAGATTCTTGCCGGCCACTGGACGCACGGACGCAAGCCCGAGCTGTGGGACGGTCATACCGCGGCGCGCGTGGCTGCCGACATCCGTCGCCGCCTGCTGAAGACACTGCCCGGCACCGCCAAGGACCCGGCAGATGCCGGGCGCTCTGGTCAGCCGGCGCTGGGTAATGCTTGAATCCGGGAGCGCGCCGGCGTCCAGATGAGCACAGATAACTGGGCCGCGCACCGGGGACCGTCAAACCATGTACGTCATCGTCATTGCCAGTTATCTGATCGCCGCCGCCGCGTTCCTCGTGGGCACGGTGTTGCTGGCGATCAGTTGGCGCGGGCAGCGCACCGGCGCCCTGCTGATTCTGGCCACGGCGGCATCGGTCGCGTGGGGCGTGTTTCTGGCGTACGCCGAGTGGCAGCACTCGTTGGCCGTCAACTCGGTGCTGCTGGCCGAGGTGCTGCGCTACGGCGCCTGGCTGGTCTTTGTGAGCGCGCTGTTCGGCGCGTGGCCGGTATCCGGCCTGCTGCGCGGTTTGCGCATCGGCACGCACGCACTCTGGATCGCACTCGCGCTCTATTGCCTGTGGCCAGCGACGGGGCTGGCGCCAGCGACCGCGCTGTCGTTCAACGTCAACCTGCCGCTGATCGGGTTGCTGGTCCTCGCCCTCATCGGCGTGATGTTCCTCGAGCAGATCTCCCGCAACGTTGAACCGGGGCAACGCTGGGCGCTCAAATTCCTGGTGATCGGGCTCGGCGTGATGTTCGCCTACGACATCTTCCTGTATTCGTACGCGGTGCTATACCGGCAGTTCAATCTCAGCGCGTGGGCCGCGCGCGGTTTCATCAATGCGTTGCTGGTGCCGTTGTTGATGGTCGCTGCGGTACGCAACCCCGGGTGGACACTGCAGATAGGAGTATCGCGGCGCGTGGTGTTCTATTCCACCAGCCTGCTGGTGGTCGCGTGCTACATCATCGCCACCGCGATCGGCGGATATTACGTTCGCCTGTATGGCGGCAGTTGGGGCCGGGTCGCGGAAATCACGCTGGTTTGTCTCGCCTTGCTGCTCATGCTGTTGATCGCACTCTCCGGCACGGCGCGTTCGCACCTGCGGGTGTTCCTGCACAAGAACTTCTTCAGCTTCCGCCACGACTACCGCGAAGAGTGGCTGCGACTGACGGCCACGTTGTCGGCCAGCAACACCGAGCTGCCGCTGCGTGCCGTGCGCGCCATGGCGCAGATCATGGATAGCCCCGCCGGCGCGGTGTTCCTGCGCGGACAAGCCGAAGAATTCGTGCTGGAAGCGTGCCTGAATATGCCGACGCCGGCCGACCTGAAGTTCCCTGCCCGCCTGCCGGCGTTCGAATTCATGCGCGAACGCCGGTGGATTTATGATTTGAGTGAACCGCCGCCGCTGGGCAACGAGCGGCTGCGGGCACCCGCCGAATTGATGGCCCTGCCGAGTGCGTGGCTGCTGGCGCCGCTGGTGCTCGAAGATCGCCTCGTCGGTTTCGTGGTGCTTGCGCAGGCACGCGCGCGGCGCGCATTCGATTGGGAGGATACCGACTTGCTGCGCGCCGCCGGCAGCCAGGTGGCGGCCACGCTGGCACAGGCGGCGGACGCAAAGCGGGTGGCCGAAGCACGTCAATTCGAGGGGTTCAACCGGCTCACCGCATTCCTGATGCACGACCTCAAGAATATTGCCGCCCAGCAATCATTGCTGTTGCAGAATGCCGAGCGCCACAAGCACAATCCGGCGTTCGTGGACGACATGCTCACGACCGTGGCCAATTCGGTGCAGCGCATCTCGCGGCTGCTTGAGCAGTTGCGCGGCGACGCCGTGCCGGCCAAGCACGCACGCGTGCAGCTCTCGGTGGTGATCGAGAGGGCGTTGGGAGAATGCCGTGCGCAGTCGCCGCAACCGGAGTACCAGCCGGCCGCGGAAGAGCTTTGGGTGCGGGCGGACAGCGACCAGCTTGCGACGGTGCTGGGGCACGTGATCCGCAACGCGCAGGACGCGGCGAAGGAGCACGGTCATGTTACGCTGAGAGCCGAGCGCGCGTTGGGGCACGCCGTGATCGAAATCGAGGACGATGGAGCGGGCATGGATGAGGATTTCATCCGCAATCGGCTGTTCCAGCCATTTTTCACTACCAAGGCAAGCCGGGGCATGGGCATCGGCGCCTATCAGGCGCGCGAGTACGTGCACTCGCTGGGCGGAGCATTGCGCGTGAACAGTACACCGGGCCAGGGCACCGTATTCGTCATCCAGTTGCCACTGGCCGAGCCGGCGGGCGACGTGACAGCCGCTGATCCGCGAAGGGCCGCATCATGAACGATGCGCGCCGCTGTCTGTTGATCGTCGAGGACGACGTCGGCCTGCAGAGCCAGTTGCGTTGGAGTTTCGACGACTACGACGTGGTCATCGCCGGGGATCGGCCGCAGGCGCTCGAGCGGCTGCGCAGTGAGAAACCCACGGTGGTGCTGCAGGATCTGGGCCTGCCCCCGGACGCGGCCGGCACCGCCGAGGGTTTCGCCGCAATCACGGAAATCCTGCAGGAGGCACCGTACACCAAGGTCATCGTGGTCACCGGCAATGGTGATCGTGACAACGCCGTCAAGTCCATCGGCTGCGGCGCCTACGATTTCTGCTCCAAACCACTGGATCTGGAAGTCCTGCGCTTGATCGTGGAACGCGCATTCCGGATGCATGAACTGGAGGCGGAAAACCGCATGCTGCGAAGCCAGTCGACGGCAGCGCTCGAGGGCATCATCGGCAACAGCGAACCCATGCTCGAGGCCTGCCGGCTGGTGGAGAAAGTCAGCCCGTCCAGCGCCACCGTGTTGCTGCTTGGCGAGACCGGCACCGGCAAGGAGCTGTTCGCCCGCGCGGTGCACCGCCTGAGCACGCGAAGCGACGGACCGTTCGTGGCGATCAATTGCGCAGCCATTCCCGAGCCGTTGCTGGAGGCCGAGCTGTTTGGCTACGAGAAGGGCGCCTACACGGGCGCGCACAAGCAAACCAAGGGCAAGATCGAGCTGGCCGTCAACGGCAGCCTGCTGCTGGACGAGATCGGCGACATGCCGATTGCGCTGCAAGCCAAGTTGCTGCGCTTCTTCCAGGAGCGCGTGGTGGAGCGTATCGGTGGACGCGAACTGATCCCGGTGGATGTGCGCATCATCTGCGCCACACATCAGGACCTGCCGGCAATGATCCGGGCCGGGACCTTCCGTGAAGATCTCTTTTACCGTATCGCCGAAATAAGCATCCGGCTTCCGCCGTTGCGTGAGCGGGCCGGTGACGCGGCGACTCTCGCAAAGCATTTCCTGGAACAGGCTGCCAGTCGCCATGGGCGCGCGGTTCGCGGCTTTACCGCCAAGGCGCTCAAGGCGATCGAGGCGTATCCCTGGCGTGGCAACGTGCGCGAGCTGGAGAACGCAGTCAACAGCGCAGTCATCATGGCGGAGGGCAAGCAGATCGGGCTTGACGCGCTGCACCTGAGTACGGTCAGCAGCGACGATGTCATGAGCCTGCACGATGTGCGGGCCGAGGCGGAAAAACGTGCCATTGAAAGGGCCATGACCAATACGGGTGGCAATCTGTCGCGGGTGGCGGCCGTGCTCGGCATCAGCCGACCGACGCTTTATGATCTTTTGGGAAAATACGGCTTGAAGAAGTCGACCGATGCCGGCTGACGCCGCGCGAGTTGCTTGGGTGAACTGAGGGTGAAAATATGCGCTTGATCAAGCTCAATACTTGGGTCGTTCGCCACGGTCTGGCGGTGCTTTGCCTCAGCCTGTTGCTGAGCGGCTGTGGCCTGGCCAGCGGACGCGACGGCCTGGATGCAGGACTCAAGTACCAGGCGAGCGGACAGTATCGCGCCGCCTACATCGAGGCGAAGAAAGCCCTGCAACGCGACAACAAGGATGGCAACGCCTGGCTGCTGCTCGGCCACGCTTCGCTGATGCTCGGCGACCCGAAGGACGCCCTGAACGACCTGCAAAATGCCCAGGCGAACGGCATACCGCAAGCACGCTGGGCGATCCCCATGGCACGCGCGCTGCTGTTGACGCAGGAATACGACAAGGCGCTCAAAACCTTGTCCGCCGACACCTCCTTCGAGCCCAAGGACATGGTGCGCGTCAACGTGCTGCGCGGTGATGCCTATGTCGGCCTGAAGCAGCTTGACCAGGCGAAACAATCGTATCAGGCCGCATTGACGTCGGACCCCAAGGATCCACACGCGCTGGTCGGCTTGGCCAAGCTGGCAAGCAATGCCCACGATGCGGATGCTGCGGGCAAGTACGTGCAGCAGGCATTGGCTGCAGCGCCGGAAAACCCGCAGGCATGGATTGCGAAGGGCGATCTGGCGTTCGACAGCGAGGACTTCGCTGGCGCCGAAGCTGCTTACCAGAAAGTGCTGGATTTCAAGAACTCCGACTGGCTGCCGCAAGAACACTTTTACACGCTGGCCCGGCTGACCAGTGCGCAGGCGCAGCAGAACCATCTGGACAAGGCTCTGGCCAACGTCCAGGCGCTGGAAAAAATGTCACCGCAGCAGCCGTATCCCCACTATTTGCACGCCGTGGTGCTGTACAAGCAAGGGAGTCTGGACGCTGCGCTTTCCCAGCTGCAGCAGGTGCTCCAGGTGGCGCCCGACAATGCCCAGGCGCAGATGCTGATGGGTGCGGTCAACTACGCGCAGGGAAACTACGGCCAGGCTGAAATGGCGCTCAGCAACGTCATCGGCACGGACCAGAAAAATGTCGAGGCCCGCAAGTTGTTGGCGTTGACGTTGTACCGCGAAGGACGCTCGCGCCAGGCACTGGACACGCTGCGGCCAACAGCGCCAGGCACGCCAACTGACACCGAGTTGCTGGCAGTATTGCAGAGGGCCGCCGCTGCGGACGCTGGCAAACCGGGGATGAAAGCTCCTGCACCTCCCGCAAGCAGCCCGCTCGACGCCCAGTTTGCGCCGGCCGGCAAGGCGCTCGCCAGCGGCAACACCGCCGAAGCGATCCGCCTGCTGCAGGCGATTCCCGCGGGCGATGCTGCCGTCGAGGCACGACGCAACACCTTGCTGGTGATGACCTATGCGCGTGACAAGCGCCCGGACGAGGCGGCCAGGGCGGCGGCCGAGTATGTCAAAAAGCATCCCAAAGACAGCGCCGCGCACCTCCTCTACGGGACCGCGCTGATCGCCGCCGGCCAACGCGACAAGGCGCGTGCAGAGTATTCCGAGGCTTACAAACTGGACCCGAAGAATCTCGCCGCCCTGCTGAGTCTGGGCAGCCTGGATACACTCGAAGGTCATTACGCGGATGCCGACGGCCGTTTCGAAACGGTGTTGAAAATGGACCCGCGCAACGCCGTGGCCATGACCGCGCGCGGCCAGCTCGCCGCGCTGCAAGGCGACAAGGCCGGAGCCGTCAAGTGGTTCAAGCAAGCCATCAGCGCGGCACCCAAATCCGCTACCGCGTACGTCGCGCTGGTGATGCTGTACAGCGGCAACGGTCAATTCGACGAAGCGGTGAGCACCGCCAAGCAGCTGCTGGCGGCTAACCCCGACAACCCGGCAGCGCTCAACGCCTTGGGTGCGGCGCAGCTCAACGCCGGTCATCACACCGAAGCGTTGAAACCGCTGCAGCAAGCCACGGACCTCGCGCCGCAGGTGACCTTGTACCGCACCAACCTGGCGCGCGCGCAGCTCCTCAACAAGGACACCAAGGCTGCCCAAGACAATCTCGACAAAGTGATCAAGGCCGACCCGGGCCAAGTAACCGCAGTGACGCTGCGATCGTTCATGAAGCTGCAGAATCACGATCTGCCCGGTGCGCTTGCCCTGGCGCAAACGTTGCAAACGCAACCCGCCACCAAGACAGCAGGTTTCGCTCTGGAAGGCGACCTGTACATGGCTGACAAGTCGTGGAGCAAGGCAGCCAAGGCCTACCAGCAGGGCTTGAAGATCACGTACGAGCGGCCGTTGGTGATCAAGAGCTTCCAGGCACTCAACGCGGACGGTGCCAAGGAGCCGGAAAGCCTACTGCGCGACTGGTTGGCCAAACACCCGGACGACGCTGCCACCCACCTGCTGCTGGCCCAGTACTACCTGGACCACGCGCAAAATGCGCTGGCTGCCAGCCAGTACGAACAGGTGTTGAAGGCTTACCCGACCAATGTTGCCGCACTCAACAACCTCGCCTGGATTTACACCGAACAACACAACCCCAAGGCGCTGGCGCTGGCCGAGCGGGCGTACAAACTGACGCCGCAGGCGCCCGGCGTTGCGGACACCTATGCCTGGGCATTGATTATCGACAACCAGCCCAAGGCCGCCTTGCCGATCCTGGTGACGGCAGCCAAAGCGGCACCGAAGGTACCGACCATCCAATATCACCTGGCCGTAGCCCAGGCACGCACCGGCGACAAGGCTGGCGCACGGGCCACGCTCGAGACGTTGCAAAAATCAGGCGTCGATTTCCAGGACAAGCAAGCAGCGGAAAAGCTGTACCACGAGGTCGGCGGCACAGCCGGTGGCAGCCCCAGCAAGTAAGCCAAGCGTCCTCGGAAGTGAGGATACGCACCTGGTGCAACCCGGTTGATACGCCACGAGTGGCGCGCACACCAGGTCGTACCCTCATCCGGTGCTTCCGCACCACCTTCTCCCGACGGCGGCCATCGGGAGTCCCGCTGCGGGTGAGAAGGGTCATTTCGGCCCAGGTTCAACATCAATCAAGCCAATTCTCGCCGTGCGTCGTTGTGACTCAGCGCGGCGAACTGCCGCCCTCCTGTCTCACGCCACCCCCGCCAAACCGGATGCAGCACACCCATCGCGACCAGGCCCTGAGGCTTGGCCATGCCGGCGACCCGCACCCGAAGGATCAGCGCCACCACGATCTCGATTTGTTTCACGGGAGCGCTTACGGGCATCCGTTTGCGCCGATTGTGCCCTGCGTCACCGATCTGTCCGAGGAAGACATCGCGATTGACCGAGGTGTGATGGCCTTCACAGCCTGCCATAGACCCAACCGTATACGGTTCCTTCACGGTTTCGACACGCAGGCCAATCATTCTTCGCACGTCATGAAGGGGCTGCGCCCGAGTAACCGGGCATCATTCGAGATGGGTTTCCCCGGCCATTCATCCGACGCAAGGCAGGGAAATCAGCATGAATACAGACCAGCAATCAGTCCCGCCAATTCACAGGGATCGGCACCTGCGGACTATCGGAAAAGGGATCGGCGCGTGCGCAGGTTTCGCGCTGCTGCTGAGTGCGGCGCAAGTCCACGCGGCCACGGCGGTGACGGACTATCTCGTCAGTCAGTCCACGCAAACGCAGCACAACGTACCGGTGACCTTCGGCCAGGTTTTCAAGGACGGAGACGTACCTCGGAATGCGACGGTTACCGCCTCCCTCAATGGCCAGCCGGTAACCCTGCAGGTGGATGCCAAGGCGACCCATCCGGACGGCAGTCTGCGGCATGCGGTATTGACCATGATTGTTCCCTCACTGGGTGGTAGTAGCCAGATACCGGTGATGCTGACTGCAGAACCAGCGCTTCCTGGAGGAAACAAACCCATCACGACGTCGCAAGTACTCGCGACGTCCTACGACGCCTGGGTGTCACTCAACATCGGCGGCAAAACCTATACGGCCAACGCTCGCGCGCTATTGCAGGCGGCCGATAGTTCCAACGCGTGTGCGCCGTGGGGCAACCAGTGCAACCGGTGGCTCTCCGGCCCTCTGGCCAGCGAGTGGGTCGTCAATGGTCCTGTGACCGCACCGGACGGCACCACCGACCCGAACCTGAGGGTGTACTTCGCGGTGGGCAACGTACGCACCGACATCATTGTCGAGAATACCTCAGCCTTCGCGCCACAGGCGCAACCGCAATATACCGCGTCACTTACCTCCGGTACCGCCACTTACACCAGCCCCGCACTCACACAGTATGCGTATACGCGCTGGCATCAGGTGATGTGGTGGAACAACGCCCAGCCGCACGTCTATTTGCAGCAGGACACGCAATACATCCAGGCAAGCAAGGCCGTATCGCGCTACATGCCATTGAAGCCTGATGAAAAGTTTCTGGCTGGCCTGGCCTCGTTGGACCAGCGTGTACATCATCCATCCGGACGTGCGAGCCTACAACTGGATGCTGGCCAATACCGATGCGCTGGGTGCGTATGACATCCATTACCGGGACGCGGCGACCGGTTGGCCGGTCAGCATTCAGGAGCATCCCAACATCACGACCGCCGCTTGGGCCTATGCGTATGGCGTAGCACAGCAGGCGATGACGGGATCCGCGGACAACCAGGCCAAGATCGCTGACTACCGGCGTGACCTGCTGCCAAATTGTGTGAACAACAAGGTGGTGACAGGATGTTCGACGGCCTGGTACAAAACGGGTAGCCCAACGCTTTGGGACAACGCGCACCAGCCGGCAGAATCTTACGTGCCGTACATGGTGACGGGCTCGTACTACTACATGTCCGAGTTGGCGTTCGCAGCCTCGCGCAACCAGATTGCGCCGAATCCTGTTTACCGTGGTTACTCGCAGGGGTTGATTGACGATAGCTATAGCCAAGTGCGCGGAAAAGCCTGGGTACTACGTCAGATGGCCGACGCGGCGTGGTTGTTGCCCGATGGCTACCCGCTGAAGGCCGAGTTCAACGCCACTGTCAATAACTCGCTGGCGGACTGGAGTAAGAAGTACACCAACAATCCGAACGCCAACCCGCACGGGCTGGTCGATAGCGGCCACAGCTACGGTATGAACGGTGGCACCAAGAATGCGATGGCGCCGTGGATGCACAACTTTTTCACCTGGTCGGCCGGGCATGCGGCGGAGCTGGGCTTTGCAGGTGCTGCTGAGCTACGCGACTGGTTGGCCAAGTTCGAGATTGGCTTGATGACCGACTGGCAGACAAATCCAACAAACGGTTATTGTTGGTTGGAAGCTTCGGCCTATACGCTTGTGGTTACCGAGCCCACTGGGAAAACCTACCTGCCGTCGTTCAGCGCCATGTATGCGGCGACGTTCCCAAGCTTGGTTGGGCTGGCCTGTAACTCGCCGGACATGGTGACTGCCATGGGAAAGCTGGAGAATCAGCCGTGGCAAGCCGGCAAGATGCATGGGTACCCGCACTCGGCAACGGGGTACCCGGCCAATCTGCAGATCGGGCTGGCTGCCGCTGCCGATAGTGCCGTGCCCAACGCGCACGAGGCGTGGAATCTGTTTGAATCGCGCAGCGTTAAACCCCAACGCACGACCGCCTACAACAACTATCCAAACTTCGCGGTAATGCCGCGCTCCGTGTCGTACACGCCGGCTGCTCCGGCACCGATCACCAGTCCAGTTCCACCGACCACTCCTGCTCCTGCTCCTGCTCCTGCTCCTGCTCCTGCTCCTGCTCCTGCTCCTGCTCCTGCTCCGGCTCCTGCTGCTCCTATCCAACCCACGAATACCCCGAACAGCTGGCGGCGACCTATCCCTGCCAACGTAGTGAATCGCGCACTCAACGTAATGGATGGCGCATTCTCTTACTCCGAGATATTGCCGCGCCTCTTGCCGTACGCGCTTGTCAATGCAATGTGGTCATCTGCGTCGCACGCCACGACCAACCTGCAGCCCGTCCCTGAGAAGGCCAATCTACAGCAGCCTCCTGCAGCCACTCCTCCTGTCCAGCATGGACCCGCAGTTCCGTCGGCGCAGTCAGCAAGCGAGCCCGTAGCTCTACCGCCACAGCCTGCAAACGGGTCCGTGGTGCTGCCGGCACAATCAGTACGAGGCAATTCGCTGCAACAGCGTAGTCTTGACCCGGACTGCCTGGTGTCTTCGGGTCGTCGCATGACGGAACCGGAGTGCATCCGCGAGTGGAATTCGCGGCAAACGAATTAGTCCACGGACGGACAATCTCGTCACACGTTGGCGAAATAAAACGCGAGGAATACCACCCAGCCCGTGATCCAGCTTAGTGGTCACGGTAACAATGAGCTGGCCGATCGTGTCTGTCGCGCAGGCGACTCTGGCGCGGCTCCGTGAGCGACTACCCTACCCCGGCGAAAACGGCAAGCACGGAAGTGTCCCCCCTCGATGGCCGGGCGTCCGTAAAAACTCCTGATCAACGCCGAACCTCATTTGTGAGTCCTTCTCCCTCCGGCGACGTTTGGAGGCTCCTTGGGCGAGAACGTGGCGCAAAGCGGCGGATGAGGATACGTGCCAAGCGAAGACTTGCAGCCTTCGCCAGAACAAGAGTTACCGAACGCCGAAACTAAACCCCAACAGGATCAGACCGACCCCGATGATCCAACCAATCGACATCGCAACGGCGAGCTGGCCAATTCTGACGCTTTTCAATCGCCAGACCAGATCAGACAGTAGACACCACAGGCCGGTGAACACGACAACCGCGAAAATGCCCCAACCCAGATGACCAGATGTCCAAAAGAAGCCATTCACGAGACACCCAACCCTTCCGCAACAATCGTTGCTCCCGCCCAGACGCGATCGCCCGTGCCCACCAACAGCTTCGTGGCGGCAGGCAGCTCCAGCACCACGGTACTGCCCAGCAGTATCCTGCCGATCCTCTGGCCGCGCTCAACCTCTTCTTCACTCCGAACCCAAGTCTCGATGCGGCGCGCTGCGATGCTGGTAATCAAGCGCACCGCGACTTGCCCGGCAGCGGTCGCAATCACGAGACGCTTTTGCACCGGACAGGATTTCTCCCGCAGAAATGCAAACTCGCGCCCTTCCCCGTCCATGAAGTCGTCACCATGCGACTCCACGCTGAGCACTTTTCCTGCTAGCGGACTACGTTGCACATGCATATCCCAGAAGCTGAGCGCGATCACCAAGTAGCGCACCTCTCCGCGTACGTCCGCACTGGTGACAAGCCCATCGGCTGGAGCCAGCATGCCTGTGCCGGGAGGCGCGGTGCGCTCCGGATCACTATAAAAATGGCGGAGAAACGCGCGTTGAAATTCTCCCCGTTGCAGCCACGCGCGGATTTGCGATTCAGGCCACCGCTTGCGCGGCGGGAGCCAGCGCCGTATCAGCGGCGATGGATACGGAAAGTAAAGTGCCCACAGCACGATGGCGCCAGCCAGTAGACACAAGATCACGATTTGCAGAACAAGCACCATCATTTCGCTTGTGGTTCCAATAAGTGTCGGATATCGGCCGCAGAAACGCCCCTGCGTGCGAACCTTGCGACGTCGATGCCTGCGGTTGCCCACAGGACAGGCTCCGAGCCGTTCGGCAATCGGGACAGGTTACGGCATATGGTGTCGAAGTCGAAAGTATCCCATCAAGCGGCCCCCGCTCCCAAAATTCTCAGCGCCAGGACCGTCCCCAGTTGCTCGCCCCGACTTGCAAATGTCGGCACGAACGGAGTCTACTGGTCGAGGTGCACGACTGATCAGGAGTTTCCATGAATCAGGTCCCGGTGAAGGTGTTGTGCGCGTTTGCAAGCGGCGTGTTGCTGCTCGCTTCTCTGCAGGCGCGAGCGAAAACCGTGGTGACCGATAACGTGGTCAGCCAGACCAGGCAGACGCAAAACAACGTACCCGTCACGTTCGGCCAGGTCTTCAGGATCGGTGACGTCCCTCGGGGTGCAACCGTTACCGCCACTCTCCATGGTCAGCCGGTTGCCTTGCAAGTAGATGGCAAGGCGACCCATCCGGAGGGCAGCTTGCGCCATGCCGTTTTGACGGTGATAGTTCCGTCACTGCCAGGTAATGCGAAGCTACCCTTGACGCTTTCCACAGCCGCCGCGCCAACTGCAACAGGACGAGGTGAGCCTGTCAGCTTGTCGCAGCTGCTTGCAACCAGCTACAACGCCAAGGTGACACTCGACATCCGCGGCACGAACTACACGGCAGATGCCCGCGCGCTGTTGCAGGCGGCCAACAACGCGAACGCGTGCAAGCCGTGGGACCGCAAATGCAGCGTGTGGCTGTCCGGCCCACAGACTAGCGAGTGGGTCGTCAATGGCCCCGTGACGAAAGCAGATGGCACGACCAACCCTGACCTGAGGATTTACTTCGCGGTGCGCGCCTACGCAGGAACCGCACCCGGCACGGTAGGCGAGGTGCGCACCGACATCATCGTGGAAAACAGCTTCGCCTTCACGCCGCAGGCGCAACCGCAATACACCGCGACACTGACCTCCGGCACCGCGACTTATACCAGTCCGACACTCACGCAGTACACCGCCACCCGTTGGCACAAGGTGGCACAGGCGGCGATCGGTCCCCTGCCGCGCTGGACCAGTGTCTACATCATCGACCCGGACCTGCGGGCGTACAACTGGATGCTGGCCAACACCGATGCGCTCGGCGCCTACGATATCCACTTTCGGGATGCCGCGACCGGCTGGCCAGTCAGTATTCAAGACCACCCCAACATCACCACGGCGGCCTGGGCCGCTGCGAACAGCATTGCGCACCGAGCAATGACCGGGTCTGCCGCCAACCAGGCAAAGATTACTGCCTACCGGCGTGATCTGCTGCCCAATTGCGTAAACAACGACGTGGTCAAGGGATGCAAGGCGGGATGGTACGGAACGGGGAGCCCCACGCTGTGGGACAACGCGCACCAGCCCTCGCAGGCATTCGTCCCGTACATGGTGACCGGTTCGTACTACTACATGTCCGAGTTGGCCTTCCGGCAAGGCTTGGGTCCTGCGCGAAATGGCTGATGCTGCATGGTTGCTGCCCGACCACTACCCGCTGAAAGCCGAGTTCAATGCGAGCGTCAAGAACTCGATGGAAGACTGGAATACCAAGTACACCCACAAGACCGGCACCAATCCACTGCAGCTGATGGACAGTGGCGCCACCTATCCGGTGAAGGATGCCGCACGCAAGCCCACCGGCGAAAAAGGCATGGCGCCGTGGATGCACGACTTCTTTACCTGGTCGGCAGGGCACGCGGCAGAACTGGGATTTGCCGGGGCCGCAGAGCTGCGGGACTGGTTATCCCGGATGAACATCGAAATCATGACCGGTTGGCAATCGGATCCGACGCACGGGTTCTGTTGGTTGGAGGCGTCCGGCTACATCTTTGTAGTGAAAGATGCCCACGGGAACTGGTTGCCCGACTACAAGGCAGTCTACGCAACGACCTTTCCGAATCTTGTAGGGCTGGAGTGCAACTCGCCGGCCATGGTGGCAGCGATGGCGAAACAGGAAAAGCAACCGTGGAAGGCGGGCCAGATGTCGGGCTATGCGCATTCGCCCTCCGGATTTCCGGCCAACCTGCAAATTGGCTTGGCGGCAGCAGCCGACAGTGGCTTGCCCAACGCGCACGAGGCATGGAAGATTTTCGAGTCGCGCAGCGTGCGGCCGACGCCACCACAGTATGGCTACAACAACTACCCCAACTTCGCGGTCCTTCCGCGCTCGACGTCGCGCTGACTGGACTATGTCGTTCCGTGTCGCTCGCCCGCTTGGCCACGCCCGGATCGGATTCGATAGGCAGTCAGTCCCCACCCCGCGGGGCGCGCGGTATCAACCGCGCGTCTTGATTACAGCTGCTTGCCCCGCGCGAACGCGACATCTACATAAAGGAGCGGACCACCTCTTGCCTGCTGGGTAAGTACGGGGAAATCAATCAGGCGAAAACCATTGCTTTTCATGAAAGCGCCGATCTCGATCAAATCCGGCTCCCCTACTTGCCTCTCGGAGATCGCAACTTCCATGAGAACGACTTCGGTTTGTTCGAGTACGTTTACCGCGCCACGCAACACCTCAAGTTCGAAGCCCTCGGTATCGATTTTCAGGAAAAACGGAGCTGGCTGATCACAATAGGTATCCAGTGGAACGACGTGTAGCTCGCCAGACTTTTCCGACGCCCCCCACTGTTGTTCAGTCTCTTCGTTCGGTGGCAAGAAAGACGACCCCGTAGGGCTGCTCAACAGGCGGTAAATCGGGAGGCGTTGCTCTTTGCTGCCAACCCCCACCAAGTGGTATTCGGCGTCAATCTGACGGCAAATCCCCTGCAATGCTGGCTCAAACTCCCGCTGAGGCTCGATCAAAACAAAATGGGCTTGCGGAAACGCCGCGTAAAGCCAAGGCGTACCGTTTCCCACACCTACGTCAAACACGGTTCGCGGCCTTATCCCGGCTTCCACCATACGGTGGAGAAATCTGGAGTATCCACATGGAGGGGAGCCAACGATCTTCAGCTCATAGCCAAAGCGCGCCACCAGGCGTTCCACGGCCGCGCGTGATATACCTCTGATGCCCATCGATCCACCTCTGACGTCCAGTCTGATTCCCTTGCTCGGCGCGCCTGGTGCTTGTGCGCTACCGGTGATGCGATGATGCGTCGGCCAACTCTACCAGAACCGTGAAACCAGGCGATCAGGTGCTGAATCGCCTTGTGTAACGTAATGCTGGCCATGATCGGATCCATTCTGGACAACTCAACGCCCGCTTGCGTCGTCGTGTAGTGCTGTGCCCGAGTGACACTTCACCATTCAATCCACAGGGTACAATCCGGCAATCCCCCAGCACAGGTTTACCCATGGGCGCCCGAGACTTCTTCAGCGTCGTGCGGCCCAAAGGGTTTTATCGTCCGGACATAGATGGCGTGCGCGCGCTTGCAGTGTTGGCGGTACTCGTCTACCACTATTCGCCGGCGAACCTTCCAGGTGGTTTCATCGGCGTCGACATCTTCTTCGTTATCAGTGGTTATCTGATTACGGGGATCCTCGTCAAGGCAATTGAGGACAACCAGTTCTCGACCTTCCGCGCTTTGCTGTCGGACTTCTACCAGCGCCGCATACGCCGAATCTTTCCCTCGCTCATCCTTGTTTTGAGCAGCTGCCTGGTCATCGGCTGGCTGGTAATGTTTTCTTCGGAATACGAATCCCTTGGGAAGTATGTCGCAGCGGGCGCCGGCTATGTGGAAAATTTTGTCTTGTGGAATGAGGCCGGTTATTTCGATCACGCGTCGATTGACAAAACACTCTTGCATCTGTGGAGTTTGGCAGTAGAGGAGCAGTTCTACATTGCGTGGCCGCTGCTTCTGTGGGTTATCACCCACCGCCGTTGGCCACTGCTGAGGTCCATTGGCCTGATTGCCGCCGCGACCTTTGTTTTTAGCGTATGGCTTGTCTTCAGCGGGCATACCACGCAAGCGTTCTATTCCCCCGTCCCCCGCACTTGGGAACTTATGGTGGGGGCATGGCTCGCGGTAGCACATCGACATGGCGTGTCATGGTTGTCCAAGTGGAGTTCTGCGCAATCCTGGGTAGGGATTACCCTTATCGCTGCAGGGCTCGTGCTCATCGCGCCGACCAGCACGTTCCCGGGCCTTTGGGTGCTGCTTCCCGTGTTCGGGACGGCGTTGATCGTGAATGCGGGCCCTGGTCCGTTCTTGAACAGACGCTTGTTGAGTTGGCGACCGGCGGTGTGGGTGGGGCTGATCAGCTACCCGCTGTACATGTGGCATTGGGCTTTGCTCTCGCTGGTGGTCATCGTGTTTGGCGATAACGACCCGACATTTCGCCGCACCTCCCGGCTGGTGCTGGCGGTGGTGTCAATTCTGCTGGCTTGGCTGACTTACCGCTACTTCGAGGACCCGGTACGCCGTAGCCGACGCGTATCAACCTCGGTCGGCCTCACAGCCACCGTTGCGATATTGGGTGTAGCGGGCTTGGCCATTTACGCGGCGTCGGCCGAGCAGTATGTCAAATCCATGCAGCTGGGCTCGCTCGCAAATTCCCGGGATTGCTTCAACCCGCAGACCAAAATGACGTTTCTGCAGAAACAAGGCCGCGATGCGTACCTGCCGGACAAGTGGTACTGCGAGATAGGCGACCCAAACTCCGAAACAGTAGTACTGGCTTACGGTGACAGCCATGCCAGGGCCATGATCCCGACTCTGGACAAGTACGGGAAGGCTACCAATACAAGGATTGTCTTTTCATCGATCGGGAGTTGCTTGCCCCTGACAGACGTCATCGTGCGAACCGATTACTCGAACGAATGTCGCGAATTGGGCGAGAAAGTAACCCACTTCGCCAGTGAAATGCGGCCAAAAGCAGTCGTACTGATCGAAGCCTGGACGAGCTATATGGGTGCAGGAACGATGCACATCCAGCACTCCGTCACTGGCCTGCCGGCGTTGCGCACGGCGTTGACCGAAACGCTTGGCTTCTATCAGAAACTGGGAATTCCGGTGGTGCTCGTGGAGGACAATCCACATCAAAGCACGCCGGTCCCCAAGGCGAGCATCCGATTTGCCGTGGATCCGTCAGCTCAACAGCTGAACGCCAATGCTGTTACGCGACTTGGCTATGAGCAGCGCCAGGCTGGAGCCAATTCAATACTCAAATCAGTCGCCTCGCAGCACCCGCTGGCGTCGGTGCTGGAAGTCGCCAATGCGCTGTGCAACGCAGATACATGCCCTTGGGCGACTCAGCACGAATTCCTCTACTACGATTCGGGTCATCTGAGCGAAGCAGGAGCGCTGCAGGTTTATCCGACGTTTGCCGCACATATGAATGCAATACTGAAGCGGGAGCCATGATGAAAAGGAGCGGGTAATACCCCATTTGTTCTGGGCGCGGGTCTGTCACCGCTGAGAAGTGGACCGCCCGTGGGACCGACGAATCCCGCCCGACAGGAACGAGGACCCGGATTTCAGTCTGTCGGGGCGCGCACAACCCCAACGCCATCGCGCAAATCGTCCATTGCGCGTAGCGACTGGCAACCGGCTAAAGCATCCGCCGCCACACTACTTCAATCGCAAGGGCGCGCCCCAAGGCACGCTCATCCGTCAATTGAGTGAGGTCCAGCAGCGAGTCCATGTGCCACTCGCCGGGCAACTGCATCCGATACCCCTGCAACACCGTAGGTTTGACGCGGACATTCCGAATTCTCCGACGTGTGGCATTGATCAGCGGGCGCAGCCGCACCGGACGAGCGCACGTAGCCCACTCGACAATTTGTGCCTTCCAACCGGGTCCAACATCAAAGCGAAAACCATAGGCCGAAGGCTGCGCAGCTATACCTGGATGCAATGCAGCGACCAGGCGGCATTGAAAGGCGCCCGCATTTTTCCAGCGCAATGGCACCCGGAGGGCAAGGCGCACGAACTTCAGATCCACCAGTGGCGTCGCGTAGTACCCGTGGCGCACCGCCACGCTGTTGTTGACGCCCATCCAGTAGTGGCAGCGGAACAATGGGTAGAGGAGTTCGACCTGCGCGCGAGACAGACGCGCGCTCCCGCCTCCGGGCATGCCCACGATGTTCCGCATCGATGCGGCAAGCTGCGCTTCGTAATCCGCCAATCCATCGGGATTGCGAAAAACTCCTCGACTGAATCCGCGGTAGAAAGTTCTCACGATGTCACGGGCCGCAAAGGCACGATCCGGCAGGTGGAAGAAGTTGCGAAAAATTTCGCCGCCACCACCATTCAGAGCGATGCGCCCGTCGGCAGTTTGCTGCAATCGGGTGTGACGGTCCGCGCCCGGATCATAGATGCCATCGTTAGGCAGCCCGTCGAAGTACAGCGCGCTCTGCTCCAGCGATTCGATGTCTGGCACCGGCATACCGCGATTCATCACGCATTTGTCGATTGCATCGAGTGCAAGGCCAGTCGCACCAGACACAGTCCTCGCTATCGCGACATCGGCGGAACCCGGATCGCCATATACAAACAACCGGGGCTGCACGCCGGCCGCAAGTAACCCTGCGACAATCAGGCGCGAATCGAAACCGCCAGACAATGCCGTGTTGACTCGACCCGGAAAGGCGGAAGCCACCTCGGTCGAAACCGTTCGAAGATGTTCCCCGATCGATTCCACAGCCTCATCCGACGAGCCGAACCCGGGGGCCTGCGAAACAAGCCCATCGGGAAAGCGCTGCCACGTGCATTGGCGCTTCAAATCCCGGGCCTGCCCAAGTGGGAGAAGGCCGACCCCTCTTGCCACCGAATGGCAAGAATGCGCAGCCCCCAACAGCACGTATTCAATCGCCGAGGCCGCGTCGAGCTCGACGCGCTGCAGATAGGCACAGGCAGCCAGCCAACTCGTACTGAAAAAACAGCCATCCGCACTGGCGTAAATTCGCACCAACCCCAACGCGTCATTCAGCAGCCAAGTGTGCTCTCCCGTATTGAGGAACAGGGCGAAGTTCCCGCGCAGCTCGTCCTCTTCGAGGCGCCCGGTTGCGTGCACTTCATCCAGCAGTGTCGCCAACGCACGCCGACCAAAGTAACCACGAAACCACAGCGGGCCAACGCAGCAGGCGGTCCCCAATGGGGTTTGGACGAAGCAATCTTCGACCTGTTGCTGCCCTGGATACCCCCAACCGACAACACAGCCACCATCCCACTCGATTCGCGTGGCACGTAAAAACCCCTGACGTTCCAGCGAGCGTGCCGCACGAACCTCGCCGTTGGGATCACCGTTGCCAACGGAAATCGACAGCGCGTTCAGCATCGACTCGATCCGCGCGTCAACAGGCAACGGAAAGAAAGTGTCTTCAATCCCATGATGTCACCACCGACGAGTCACCGCTGTCTCTCCCATTCAACACTGCGATCATACGGCTCCCCTCCAGACTCCGTGGCGTGTGCAGCACTCTGTTCCGCGCAGCGCCTCTACCCTATCTGCTTCCACCCCACCTTCTCGAAGGCGCGCAACGATACCCCGTTGCTGCGCCAGATGAAGGCAATCAGGTGCCCGCGCCCTTGCGTCTATCGAAGTTCTCCAGCAGCAAGGATTAGCTGCAGCGCAAACGCACAACCACGCCGCTCTCACATACCGGCAACGAGCTCACAGATCGCCGATCGCCGATCGCGAGAATTTTCCAATCCTCTCCGATATCGGGGCGCCGCAGCCCGGTCTCGACCGACTCACGGTTCACCTGCGAGGTGCCTTAGCGCTGCGCCAAATAATCGCGTGTTCGATTGCAATCTCACACATTGCACGCGGAGCGCGACTCGATCATAGAACTTGGTTAGCGCAGCGAATCGCACTTCACAAGTGTCGGGCCGGCGATGAAGTGTATCCGAACACGCCGCGACCAGATAAAAGAAATAATCGAATTTCGGATAAAACGCTGGCACTACGGCAAGTGCTACACGCGGCAACCAGTGCGGGCAACGTTTTCTCACCGACAAGACGGAAATGTTATCATAGATGCCACGATCAAATACCAATATCTTGCGGCCTACATAGCGGTTATGTAACAGCAAGACAGGTGTCAATATAATGTTCAGATACCACTGGTATATGTGCATGTGGCGTGCCTTTACGCCTGAAGATTCAAAACTTTCAACCAGGGCTCGCGCGAGAGTCGTCTTCCCACTTCCATCAATGCCTGCCACATAAATGGCCACCCCATGTTTGCGCAATCGCGAGCGTAAAGCCTCGACCGCTCTCAGCACGAGCGCTGAATCGGGGACCACATATGAGACGCCGTCAACCATTCCCCTCGCTCTTTTCCGTCAGCAGCACGCGATTACCGTTAAACCCAGGCTGAGTAAACACGGACTTGACAACCCTCAATCCCGCATAGCTGAGCTCTTGGTCAATTTCAGATTGTGTCGATGTGTAGCGTGTCGTATATCGCCCAAGCGCGAGCCGCAGTTTGCTCACCGCGCCGTAGTAAGTTGATGTGTACATCACGTTCACAAGTACGAATCGCCGTGATACCCGCGCCATTTCGCGCAGCGCTTCGGCCCGCTGCTCACTGGTAAGATGCTGAAATAATCTGAACGCGCTGACGCAATCAAAGGCTCCAGCCGCCTGACCTGTTTGGTAGATATCCAACTTCAAATACGCTACGTGGCCAAATCCCGCTGAGGTCAACCTTCTTTTTGCGACGGCAAGCATCTCGTCGGAAATGTCTCCGCAAGTAAGCTGGTAGGCGCGTGTCGCGAGAAACTCAGACATCCGCCCGGTACCGCAGGCAAGATCGAGCAAAGTCTTGATAGGTGAACTTTTCTCCGCGACGTCCAGGCACGCAGCGACGGCATGTTTCTCCATCTTGTCGTAGAGACGGCCACCAAGACTGGTAAATCGCCGCTCGTCATAGTGCTCGGCGACCGCTCTGGATTTCCAGTCGGTATTGTGGTCGAAGGGTTGTGAGCCAATATCCTTACTCATGATTCTTGCCCGATTCAGTAGGGGAACATTCAAATAGTTCATCATCAAGTCGCAGCCAAGCCAAGCCAAGCCAAAGCCAAGCCACAACCATGTTGCGTGATTCTTCCGGGATTTACACGGGATTTCCACCGTTCCTTGCTGTATTCGGCGTGCTCACCTTCGCAAAAAGCACGTGATCGTTCCGTCGCGAACAGCGACTCCCAGCTTACCGCGGTGGCGTTCTGCCCAAGCCCCGCACGATCCGGCACAGCAGACGGTGTCCGCAGGCGACTGAGGAATCCTATCCTCTGCGTGATCTTGCGACTACGCGAATCAGACCACTCCCTCAAGTTGCCCGGCAAGTTGTCGCACCAGTGGCCACACCTTCCAGCCTGCGTAGCTAGCAGCCAGGCGCCCCCGCTTTCGGTAGCCGCCTAGCTGGCACATCGCGAAATACAATTGAGCCCAGCGTAGGACCCGCATGTCGCCGACATACCCATACCCCGCAAGAAAGTTCGTTTCGGCCTGCTGGTAATGCTGATTTTCAAGCGAACCAAATCTGCGCCCTGCAAGCCAAAGATGGTTCAGGAAGGGTGCAATGTCATAAACGGCCGGCCCCGCGGTCCGCCACTGCACATCCAGTCCCACATATCGGCTCCCGTCGCATAGCATGTTCTCAGGTTTGAAATCGCCGTGCAGCTTAACCGAGGAGAAGACAGACATGTCCAGTCGCGATCCCTCTTGCTCCAAACGCTGGTATGCGGCCCACATTTTCAAGTTTCCACGCAGGGTGGCGCCATAGCTGTCTGCCAGATAGCGGAGCTTGTCCGACACTCCGAGCCCTCGCCCCTGTACGCCGGAGTCGACGCTCTCGTGCAAAGTGCGCAGCCATCCACCCGCAGCGCGGCAGGTTTTCGCGAGGCTGGCTGCATCCAGCTTTCTCATGTATTGGATCAGATCTTCACCGTGGAAAAGGCGGGTGATCACTATCCCGGACCCGACGAAATCAAGGTAGCCCAGCGGCTCAAGTGTTCCGTACTGCCGGTCCGGCGGAAACAGCGGCTGTAGCGCGCACAGAGTCTCGTACTCGCGGCGCGAGTGCGTCGCGGCATCATCACCATCATTGTGAAGCCCGCCCCCGCGGCTCACCTTGGCCACGATCTGATCGCCGCACTGGGCACACTGCAAACGATGGACGATGGAGTTTTGCCGCGAAGCAGGCCGTGCAATTCGGAACCATTTACCCGCGGCATGACACCGCGTGCAATTGAACCGACCACCAAGTACCTGCGAGATGTCCATCGGCTGCACGGTCTATCCCCGCAAAGGAAAGTAGCGGGCACGCAGGCGGGACAGTAGGCGTTGAAGTTCGCCGTGCAACGGATGCCCGGTGACCATGATCGCCACCGACCAGCCAGCGACCCCTCCCACGAAAGCAACCGCGAACGCGGGAACCATATGTCGCGTGATGAGATCCGGCCAGACGACAATCACGGCAGGAATGACGCAAGTGGCAAGCGTGATCACGGCGCTCGGAACGAGCGCCCTCGCACAGTTTCGGATCGCCAGCGCATCGTAGCCACGTAACTGTCGGTAGTAGAGGACGGTCGCGAGGATATAGACCAGAACTTGCGACGCCGCAACCGCTTCGAGGCTGTAGAAGGCCGCGATGATCGTGATCCCGATTCGGGCAAGTTGATAGGAAACTTCCACACGCGTCGCCGTTCCGACGCGGCCGACTGCCACCAGAAACCGGTTGCTTTGGTACATCAATGTTCCGATCAGGGCAGCAGCGCACAGCCAACGCATCAGTGGGACCGCCGCATCCCACTGATCGCCAAACAGGATGCGAATGACCGGGTATGCGAGAAGAATCCCGCACGCAAAAAATGGCCAACTGATGCCGGTAATGTAAACCAGTGCCTTGAGGAGCAATTCAGGTGCCTTTGCGTGCTCCCGATGCTCCCTGGCGAACGCCGGAAAAGCAACCGACTCGATTGCACCAACAATATTTTCCCGGTACATATTGACCACACCGTAACCACGAGAGAAAAGACCTACGCTCGTCATTCCAAGCATCTTGCCGATCACGAGGTTGGCAGATTGGTCCCCCATTTGGGTTGCCACGTCAGAGACGGTTCGGCTGGATCCGAAGCGCAACACGCGTCGCCAATGGACAAAGCTTATGCCCCTCACACGATAGCGCCAGCCCCACAATGTAAAACCGGCGATGGTCAGGATCATGCCCGCCACGGCGCCCCACGCCAGGCTCATGTAGCTGAAGCCTGCATAGGCCAAGGCGACCTTCGTACCGCTTCGTACGATAGACCCGACGGTGTGTATCTTGGCAAGTTTCCCGAACTCCAGTTCGCGCGACAACAACGCCTGGGTCGTAGTGCCAAATGGCAACAGGAAAAACACGATACTCATGACCCTGAGTACCTGCCCTACCCCCGGGTCCGCGTAAAACCGGGCAATGATGCCGCTGCCGCCAAGGAGCAAACCGCCAAGAGACCACGCAATAAGAAGGTTCATCGTAAATACGGTGTGGACCAGCGCCCTGTCCGTATTTGGCTCCTGAACCAAAAACTCGCTGACACCGAAGTCGCGCAGCATATGGACCAGCGCGAGCAATCCGGCAGCGACAGAGTACACACCGATTTCGGTGGGTGTAAGCAGCCGGCTGAGAATTATGGTCGAACCAAAACTGAAAACGAGCGTCACGATCCGCGGGATGAACGACAACGCAAGGGCACGCCGCGTGCCGTTTCTTGGTTTTTTGCCGTCATTCACCTCCATCTCGTTTGTCCCTGTTTGTCGCAAAGCCTGCTGCGAAGTTCCCGGTTTGCGCTCCCGCCATTTTTCGCCGGAATCAGGAACTGCCGGCCACCTCTTCGACCTGGCGCATCAGCCATGCACTTCCTCCAGCAACCGGGCCAGCGAACGTGCCCCTTCTCTTCGTGAGTACCCAGCCACAACACCCAATCCCGCGGTGGGGGCGCGACCTTCTCGCAGTGCACTTATGAATGCAGTCAAGCAACTCTCAATCGCATCCGTGTCCTCCGGCGATGCAACCATGGCGCCCCCGGTGTCCCGCAACACCAATGCTGTATCTCCCTCAGAACCCACCAACGCGAATATTGGTCGCCCGATACGCAGGTACTCGTAGACCTTGGCTGGTATCTGTCGATCAAATTTGCTGCCCTGGAACAGCAACAATCCGTCTGCGGCTGCCTGCTCGACCAGCGCTTCGCGGTTACCGACGGGTGGCGCCAAGGCTACGATATCGGCAACACCGAGACGATCGATCTCCTGCTGATAGCGCGCTTCCCAACCACTCGCTCGCAACACCACCTTGAGCTGCGCCGGCCCAGCGACCCCGGCCGCCTTGAGCCGGGCAAGTGCATTAAAAAAGGGTACCGGATCGCGACCTTCGGGATACAGCAAGCCACTGTGCAATAGTATCAACGGCCGCCCGTCCCGTGGCGTTGGTGCCCGCGGGAGGTCGATGAACGCTGCCTCGTCATAGCCGTTGCCGATGACTGACAGACGTCCGCTGCGGCTGGCTTCGGGATAGCGTTGTGCGTAATCGTGCAGCGCACCCGGGGTGGTAAACACCGCCGCTGAGGCGCTGCGCATGACGCGGCGCTCCCATCGTTGCTGCGAAGCAACAGAAAATGGGTTCTCCGCTTCGACCGAGCTGCTCACCGGGTCCCGAAAATCCGCGATCCACGGGATCCCTGCGACTCTGCTCAGGGTCCTGGCGATGCAATGCGCGCTCATGATGGGATAGGTGGACCAGATCGCACGCACCTGATGAAGTCGGATCAGGCGCAGGCCCTGCGCGACGGCCACCGGCCACCAAGAGACCCAGCGATCCGGCTGCGCCAGAAACCCGGGGTATTTTCCGTTGATACCAAAATGGCGGCGGGCATCGAACGCCAAGGCACGGTGCACCAGGCATCCTTCAGGAATGACATCAGGCGTGATCGGCGCGGTACGCGGATAAGCCAGCGCCCGTGCCGACAGCACAATGGGATTCCAGCCAAATTCTGGCAGATAGCGCGCGAAACCAAGCGTGCGCAAGTGTCCGCTGCCCATCGCAGCCGGCGGAAAGTGAAACGCAATCATCAGAACGGCACTTCCCATCTCACCGGTCCTGAATCGCGGGGGGTAATTTATTGGAGTGCACCGCTGAACCGTTCCGTGTGCGAACCTTGATCAATTGATGGTTCCCTATCTGCTCCATGCAGAGAGTAGCCAGCAAGGCAGAAAGCGCCATCAGCTGATAGCTCAAGTCAAAATAACTCATCGGCAGGAACGCGCCGGCCGCCATGAACGCCACCAGGGATACCTGCAGCATGGAAGCCATATCAAACGCCCAACGCATGTCAGGCAAGTTCCGGGTGCGCTTTCTTACCCGGCTGCAGTTTCTCCAGCTCACGAACAAAAGTGCCAGGAACAACACCAGCCCGGGGAAGCCTTGTTCTCCGAGAATCCGGAAGTAGATGCTGTGTACCGCGCGTGGGGTCGCGCCTTCCGGCCCAAAGCGCTCCCACATCAACGCGCTTTGATACACGTCAAAGCCACCGCCCAGCAATGAGCGGTGCAGGGCAACGTTGGTCGAAAACTGCCAGGACTGTATTCGCGTTTCGCCCGAATTCGTCTGCCGCGCCTCCTGCAAAGTGCCCATGCGGTCGGCCCACTGCGCGGGCATGAAGTGCCAAGCGGTAAACCCCACCACCGCGAAGACCACGATCACGGTCAGCCTCCGCCGGCTCTTCACGAACAACGCAGCGGCAATGACCGCCAAACCGATCAGGCCGCCGCGCGAATAGGTGCCAAGTACCGCGACACTGGTGAGCAACATGCTGACGCCCAAACCGATGCGAACGAGTTTCCAGGACGAATGCAACTGCAAATAACGCATAAACGGTAGCGTCATGCACAGCGCAAGCGCCAATGCATTGTTGTCGGCGATGAAACTGTTGGGCGGCCCGAGCACGTGATTGGTACCGCCGTGGGTAATCGTGAACAAGCCACCCTTGAGGCCATAAAATCCCAGCGAAACCACAATCATCCATATGAGCCCATGCATGCGCTCGCGATTGTTGACCACGATCAAGGTGACGAACACCATGACCAGAACCTTGGCGAACTCTTGCCATTTGTTCCATGCCGCATCCGGAACTACGGCAGTGAGCGTGGTCAGCCCCGTCCAACACAGGAGCATCACCAGCATCACACTGACCGCCGACCAGGGAATCCGCTTGTTCTCCTTGCTGAAAACCAGGCTCGCAAGCGTAACGATGGCAATAAGTTGCACCCAAGGAAAACTGACTGCAAAGCCATAGCACAGTCGATTCGGGTTCATGTAGCCGAGCCACGACCAGACAAGCAGGCCCACATACGGCCGCATCAGAATGTACGGAAGCGTTCCGAAGATGAGCAAGGCAAGCGCGATATCTCGCATGTCTCTATCTCGCTTCCAGTTGCAGCATGAGCGTATCCATGAAGAATTTGGCTGCCCAGTTCGGATAGCGGTGCGTCATGTAGCCACCTGAGCGCGGGTGCGAGCCGGGCATGCCACCACGTACTCCCGCATCGGTCGAAGTCAGGTCCTGGATTGACAGGTTGAAGCGGATCGCATTTTCTGCCGCTGCTTTCCAGGATGGGTCGCCGGTTGCTGCAGCCAGGCGCTGCCAGATGATGGCCATTTGCGCGTTGCCGGTCACGCAGGTCCAGCGGCTCGCCGCACGCCAGTCGGCGTCGAGGCGGCCGGGTAGGGCGCCGTCGCTACGCTGGCTTTGCGCAACCGCTCGGGCAATGCGCGCAGCCACTTCCACGAAGCTGTTTTGTTCGGCGATCAAACCAACTTCCAGGAAGCCGCGTGTCGCGTACGCGATGGTGTGCGTGAGCGGCCGCTCGTTGTCCTCCAGATCGTTGTTTTCCAGCCAGCCGTTCGCACGCATCCGGGTCAGCGCCCACTGCACATTGCACACGGCTGCATCCAGATAGCGTGGCTCCTGTAGCACGCGGCCGGCTTTGGCCAGCGCGAAGGCGACCCGGGTGTTGTACGTATTTAAAGTGTGCGTGGCAAAAGGTGAAGCGAACCGCCGCCAGGCACCGTACCAACCAATCGGCTGCGCGCACCGCCGAGTCACGAAAGCGTGCATCCTGCGTCTGCTGCCATGCAGCCAGCCAGCCGAACAATACTTGCCCAGTGTTGAAGATAGTCGGCACGATCTGCGTGGCGTCCATCGTGCCTGCGCGGACACCACCGTCGGGAAGCTGGATATCGGATTCCCATGCCGACATGCGCACGGCCCGTTCTCGATATTCACGGTTACCTGAGAAGTCCGCATAGCGGAAAAACGTCGGAATGATGTAGCCGGTGGTTTCCGGATAGGCACCGGCCCACTGCCGTTTCGTCGCATCGTAATTGGCGCTGACACCACCGCAACCACTGGCGTCCTGGGCGCGCGTCAGCCATTCGGCCGCCGCCTGCAATCCGGCGCGCGCATCCGGTGCCGGGCGCGTCCGGCGTCCGGACAGGAATCTGGCGACCACACTCATGACTTGTTTCCGGCTGCTGGCGACTCGCCCATCAGCTTCGAAGTTCGGTGGTGCAGCGCGCGCTTGGCGTGTTGCAGGCCTTGTATCAGATACGGCATGGGGTCGCTCCATCGCCACAGGGCGTCGGCTACGTGGCTGCCACGGGGATAGCCTTGATTGAGCGGTTGGCGTTGCGCGGCTGCCGATTGCACGTCCTCGGACTGCACACGCCACACGATGGGCTGCGTTGTCATGGTGGGCGCTGGAAACGGGAGATCAATCTCGGAACACCAGGCCGCATAGGGTAGATTGATACCGTTCAAGGTTGCTACTTCTTCCTGATAATCGGTGCGGCCGATGGTCGGCTCCACCATTCGGAATTCACCGCTGCGCGCATCACGCTTGTATTCCATGCTGGCCATCCCAAGCACGCCCGCGTCCTGAAAAAATCGTGCCGTCATGGCGGACAGTTCCTCATGGGCTTCCGGGGCCGCCACGCAGCTCGCGGTACCACCCACTTGGGGTGGCCAGGAACGGATCTTCCGGCCCGTGAATGACGCGGCAACCTGTCCCTGGCTGTTCAAATACTGCAGACAAAAATAGATACTCGAGTCCGGTCCCTCGATCCACTCCTGTACCACCACATCCGCCATCACCGCCAGAATGCGGCGAAGCAACGCGTTCGCGTCTTCAGCACTCTCCGCCCGGTAAGCCTTCTTGAACTGCCTGGAATATTCTGCATGCCGCTCGCCAGGTTTGATGACCACCGGATAACGCAGGTTCTCGATCGCAGGCAGATCCGCGAGTGTGCGAACGTGCACCAACGGTGGGATGGGACTGTCGAGTTGTTCAGCGAGACGCTGAAAACCTTGTTTGTGCTGCAAGGTATCTACCATATCCACGGTCGGCAGGCTGAAACGATAAAGCGCGGAAAGCTGATCGCGATGGTGCGAGACGGTCTTGACGCTCTCCTCCTGGGTCAGAAACAACACCGGGCGCAAACCGGAGAACTGTGCAGCAGCCAGGCGGACCATATCTTCAACCAATGCCTCGCCATGCAGGGAACGAACCGTCACCGGAGTCGCGGCGCGAGTATGCATTTCCGGGCGCCGCGCTTCGGAGTCCAGCAGCCAGACCGGCACTCGTTCACGCGCCAGGCTGCGCGCTACGCCCAGGCCATTGACTCCGGCGCCAAGTACCACCGCGGGCGTATCAACGGCCATCAGCCCCTCCCCGCGTTTGCCGAGCGCGTTCGAGCACAGTGGCATAGATCGTTCGGTAGCGTCCCACGCTTGCCTTCCAGGTGCGTTCGTTTGCGACATACGTGCGCCCGTTGGTTATTACTTCGTTCCAGGTCTCCGGAGCCTTCAGCAGCTTGATCAAGCAATGCGCGAGGGCATCGTCCGATCCGGCGGGGAAAAGATGGCCATTATGACCATCCTGTATCAGTTCCCGGTGGCCGCCTACATCCGAGGCCACCACCAGCTTGCCCATGGCCATCGCTTCGAGCGGCTTCAGCGGCGTCACCAGATCGGTCAGCCGCCGCGAGACCCGCGGATAGACCATGACATCCATGGCGCTGTAATAGCGGGTCATTTCGCTATGTGGCACGCGTCCGGTGAAATGTACGACGCGCTCCAGGCCAAGGTGAATGGCCAGCGCCCGCAGATCAGCCTCCTGCGGACCGCCACCCAGCAGCAGCAGGCGCGCCTGCGGTACCTCGCGCAGCACTTGTGGCATCGCGCGGAGCAAGGCATCGAGCCCCTCGTAAGCGTAAAACGAGCCGGCGAAGCCCAGTGTGCCGTGACATGAAATTGGGCCAGGTCCACGGCGTTGGGGATCACGGTGATCTTGTCGGCGGGAATGCCGCGCTTCAGCATGTCACTGCGCAAGCCGTCACAGATGGTGGTCACAGCGTCGGCCCGCCGCAGCGCACGAGTTTCCAGAGCACGCGTCAACCGATAGCGCGGCCCCCATTCGCGCGCCGTTCCCTGGTCAACCGCCGCGTCTTCCCAGAACGCGCGCACTTCGTACACCACCGGGATACCGGTGGCCCGGCCAACCGCAAGGGCGGGCAGTGCGTTCAACACGGGGGAGTGCGCATGAATGATGTCGGGGCGCACCGCTTCCACCACTTCCGCAAGCCGGGTCTGCAACGCTTTCATCAGGTACCGATATTCCACAATCGGCAGCTTCGCTGCCAGACCGGATGCCGGCGGAGTGCGATAGAAAGTCCAGTCGTCGATGTGCTCCTCGCGCTGCTGACCACTATGCTGCTTGGGACCAGTCAGGTGGAACGTTTCCCATCCCAGGGCGCGCTGCTGGTCGAGGATGGCGAGCGTGCGGAAGGTATATCCGCTATGCAAGGGTAGCGAGTGGTCGAGCACATGCAAGATGCGCAACGGTCGGTCGGCGGGCCATGTGCGGGAAGCCTGGCGCCGCACGGTGCTCGGAGTGTCACTCATGATGCTGACCCCGTCGCTGCGCCAGCAGCACGCGCCGAAAGTACGCGCGCATAAAGCGTGCACTGTGCCTCGATCACGGGCTGCCACCCCAGGTGTGTCGCGAATGTGCGCGTGGCAACGCGATCTGGCCCACGCGCGCGCAAGGTATTCCACGCCAACACCAGTGCGTCCGAGCTGCGTTCCCGCATGAGTTCTCCTGCCTCGGGAGCGGTGATCAATTCAGGTATGCCGCCGACCGCCGTGGCCACCACCGGTGTACCGCAAGCCATGGCCTCCAGCACCACGTTTGGCATGCCTTCACGGCTCGATGCGAGCACCATCGCGTCGGCGACGTTGTAATAGTCGCATAACTCTGGCTGGGGAATGGCGCCCATGAAACGCACGCGCGCAGCCAGGCCAAGCCGTTCCACCAGTCGGCGCAACGCGTGCTCTTCCGGTCCCTCGCCAGCAATCAACAGGGTGGCATCTGGCACCCGCGCCAGCGCCTCGATGACGATATCTACACCCTTCAATTCGACTAGATGACCTACCGCCAACCAGACTGGACCCTCGAGACCCAACCTGGTGCGTAGCGCAGCGCGGTTCCTGGGCGCGAAACGATCCAGATCAACACCGTTGCGCAATACCGTAACCCTCCCTGGATTCACGCCAAGCGCCACGAGGCTGTCCTTCAATGCCTGCGACACGGTCACGACGGCAGCTGCGCTGTTTGCGGCCCACTGGATTTGCCGGCGTGGTCGATGGTAGCGCGGTATCCATGTCACGTCGGTACCACGGGCGCTGATCACCACCGGTTTGCCGATGGCGGCGCCGAGACGTGCTGCCGCCACGCCGTCGGGATAGAAGTAGTGTGCATCGATCAGATCGAAGTCGGGTCCCTCAGCTTTCAGTTTCCGCAGCACCGGCAGTAGTGCGCGACACATGAGGAACGGCGCGATGCTCATGCCCAGCTTTGGAATGACCGGATAGCGTGGATGCAAAATCCTGATGCCGTGACGCTCTTCCTGCCTCGGCACCGCGGCGAATGCGGCATACGCGCCGAACATGGGATTGCGGAACGGAAACCACGGTACCGGTGCTACCACCGTCGCGGAGACCCGCCCGGAATCCACCAGGTGGCGTAGTCGTTCCGCGACAAACGATCCGTGGCGCGGCTGCGCCGCATTCGGGTACAGACTGGTGAAGACGAGCAGACGGATCTTGCGTGCGCCATCCGCTTCGAGGCGACCTCCGGCGGCGGCGCCGCGTCGCGCCGCGTTGGAGGGCTCTGTCGCTGGCTGCACTCCGTTGGCAGCACAATCGACCGATACCGTCATCATGGCACGGCCACCCGCAGCACTCCGGCGGGCCGGGCTGTGCCCGCCGATTCGCCGAAAGCCACCGCAGCGGGCTGCTGCGTGTGGCGCAAAAAAGCATCCAGCATCAGCAGGCTCCACAGCGTGGCGCTGTGATCGTAGCGGCCCGCCGCATGTTCGTGCACCAGCCGCTCCAGCATGGATGGCACGAAATATCCGCACTCGGCAACGGGTCCGTCGAGCAATGCGTCGCGCACGCGCTGCGCGAGTGGGCCGCGCAACCACGCCGCCAAGGGTACGCTGAAGCCCATCTTGGCCCGGTACAGCACATCGTGCGGCAAATCTGGCTCAAGCGCTTTCTTGAAGATGTATTTGCCGGTGCTTCCCTTCAGCTTCAACCCAGGCGGTAAAGAGGATGCCCATTCGACCAGGCGATGATCGAGCAGTGGCACCCGAACTTCGAGGCTGTGCGCCATGCTGGCGCGATCCACCTTGGTCAGGATGTCACCGGGAAGCCAGGTCTTGAGGTCCAGGTATTGCGCCAGCAACAGCGGATGATCGGTGGGCGCACGTTTCGCGTGAGCCCGAAACACCTCGAGCGCGCTGTAACCTTGCAGTTCGCGCTTGAAGCTTGCGCTGTAAAGCCGCTGGCGCATAGCCATGGACGTCGTACTGACGGTATGGAAATAGGCTTCCACATCATCGCGGGTAAGAGCTTGCAGCGTCGTTTTCGCACGCAACGGACGCGGCGCCCAGTCAGCCTTGGGATAAATGCTGCCCAGCAACCCGAACACCGGCTTGCGCAAGCCCAGCGGCAAGCGCGCACGCAGGCTGCTTTCCCACGCATGCAGACGGTAACGCCGGTAGCCGGCGAAATTTTCGTCACCGCCGTCACCGGACAGCGCCACCGTTACCTGGGTGCGCGCCAGCTCGCATACGCGGTACGTCGGCAACGCCGAACTGTCAGAAAAGGGTTCGTCATAAACCGCAGCCAGCGTGTCGAGCAGCGTGTAGTCATCGGCACTGACTCGCTGCTCGAAATGCTGCGTATGCAAATGTTTGGCGACCTGCCGCGCATAGACGGTTTCGTCGAAACCCTCGTGGTCAAAACCGATCGAGCAGGTGCGCACCGGCTGGGGCGACGCGCGACTCATGCTGGCCACCACGGCGCTCGAATCCACGCCGCCGGAAAGAAACGCCCCGAGCGGCACGTCCGCGATCATCTGGCTGGCCACGGCCTCATCCAGCAATCCGCGGAGTTGCACCACGGCCTCATCCGCAGTCACATCGACGTCGCGATTGAAAGGAACATCCCAGTATTGGCGGGGAGCCGGCTCGGTTTCGCCAGCGCGCCAGGTCAACCAATGGCCCGGTGACAGTTTGCGAATCCCGCGATAGATGCTTTTTGGATCCGGCACGTAGCCGAGCGCCAGATAGTCCTCCAGCGCCTGCGGATCGAGTTTGCGTCCCACCCCGGGATGCGCCAGCAGTCCCTTGAGCTCGGACCTGCGGATCGAGTTTGCGTCCCACCCCGGGATGCGCCAGCAGTCCCTTGAGCTCGGAGGCGAACACCAGGTCGCCGGAGCTGGTGAAGCCGTAATACAGCGGCTTGATGCCAATCTGATCGCGCGCCAGAAAAATACGCTGGGTGCGCATGTCCCAGACCGCGAACGCAAACATCCCCACCAGACGCGGCAGACATGCCTCACCCCAGTGCTGCCACGCGCGCAACAGTACTTCAGTGTCGCTTTGACTGCTGAACACCGCGCCCAGCGCTTCCAGTTCGGCTCTGAGTGACTTGAAGTTGTACAGCTCGCCGTTGTAGATCAGCGCCAGCCCGGCTGCTTCATCCACCATCGGTTGCTGGCCGTGGCTCAGATCCCACGGTGACGCTGCACGTCGCGCATGGCGAGCAGCACCCGCTCATCCAGGTGACCGTGCGGCGACAACACGATTCCGGCCAGGCCACACATGTCAGTTCTCCTTGCGCCCAGCCAGACCGGGCACTGCGCGTGGGGACGCGACCTTCGCCTGCCGACCCAACAACTCGTCATACAACGTTACGTACGCCGTCACCATGGCGCTCAAGCTGAATTGCGCAGCGACGCGGGCGCATCCGGCGTCACCGTGTTGACGACGTAGCGTCGCGTCGACGGCATAGGCGCGCAGCGCCTCCGCCAGCGCGTGCGGATCACCGGCGGGCACCAGCGTACCGGTTATGCCGGCCTCGACCACCAAGGCCACGCTGCCGACATCGGTCGCCACCACGGGAAGTCTGGCGGCCATCGCTTCCAGGATGGTCACCGGCATGCCCTCGGCAATCGACGACAAGGCGAACACATCGCATTCCGTCAGCAGTTCTGGCACATCGCCACGATTACCAAGTAGCCGCACCGTGCCCACCAGCTCAAGTTCAGCAATCTGGCGCTCCAGTTCGCTCCGTTGTGGACCCTCACCAGCGATGATCAAGCGGCAATCAGGATGTCCGGTTGCATCACGCAGGAGCTTGAACGCCGAGATCAAACCGGCTTGATCCTTGACCTTGTCAAGACGTGCAACATGGCCGACAAGCACGGTGCCCGGTGGTGCAAAGTCACCGAGCAGGCGGCGCGTTGTGGACGCGGCGGGCGTCACATTGAACGCCGCGGCATCAATGCCGTTGGCGATATACACCACCTTGGAGCGTCGAATGCGCGCGCGGTCGACAAGCCAGCTCTGCAAATCGGGCGCTACCGCAACGTACCGATCGATGAGCGGCGCCATCCAGCGTCGCAGTCGGAGATATTTGGAATTCTCCCCTTTGGGGTCGGTCGCATCGCGGCCGTGTTCGGCGTGAATCAGGCGGCGAACGCCCGCCAATTTCACCGCTGGCGCCAGATCCAGCGTGCCGACGTTGTAGGTCTGCACCAAGTCCGGTTTCAACGCACGCAAGGCGCGCCAGAGTCGCCAATAGCATGGCCAGTCCTTGCCCGGTTTCTTCTCCAGCGACAGGCACGCGGTAGCGGTGTTGTCGATTTCGCCCCGCAGAACTCCGAAACCGGTCAGCGCAATCACGGCGTGTCGGTAGCGATCGCAGGTCGCGTTGATCAGCGATACAACGATGCGCTCCATGCCACCGGTATCCAGCCGATAGAGCACGTGCACGATCAGTGGCTTGTCGTTCACGGTGTGTTTCCGGCGGTGGCTTGTTCGCGACGAACCGGCGAATCCGACGCGCCTGGCGCCGGCAACGCCTGCGCAAACGCACGCAGATTCGCCCGCGCCTGATCGACTCCGCCGTAGCCGACGGGCGCTGACAATGCCCACACCGACGATAGCGACACATCACCACGCAGCACGTCCCACGCCTGCAACAACTTGGTCTGTATTTGTGAGCTGGTGCAGCGGCCATCCACGCAGTACCAGTACCACACGAGCCGTGCGCCCGCCGCGCCGCTCAGCCGCAGTTCTCTGGCTGTCAGGCTGCGGCCATCGGCGAGCTTGAGCTGTCGACTGGCGCTACTTAAAATTTGTGCCTGCACCGGATCGTAGAGCTGATTTCCAAAGGTGATCAACGTGTGGCCGCGGCGCGGCCTGCCAGTATAAACGGCATGGAATAGCTCGACCACGTCACCGCTGGCATCTGATCGATAGGCCGCTTTTATTTGTCCCGCAGTTCCGATGAAGGTCGGCCGCCAACCGTTTGTTGCGGCTTGCTGCCCACTCCAACCCACGACTGCCGGCGCACTGACGTGCATCTCTTGCACCGGGGCTGGCGACGAGCGTCCCGCGGCCAATGCCGGACCGGCGATCAACAACGCGATCACTACCGGCCAGACCACCATGCGTGCGCCAGCCGGCATATCGCCATTCGCGGGAGGGTACTCGGGCACCACGGGAGGGTCGCGGAAAAACCAACCGATCAGCAGCAACAACACCAGCACCGTGCCGAAGAATTGCCAGCCGAAAATCATGTGATCCACGCCGGTGGCGTACTCCAGCCCCCAGGTGTCGCCAATCAGGATCGTGAAATACACGCGCAGTCCATTCGCGATGACCGGCACCACGGCTGCCAGCGCCACGAACAGCACTCGTTTGCGCCAGCGCTGGTACATCAGGTAGGCATACAGACACCCGAGCGCGCTGCAGGCGATGAAGAATTTCACGCCGCTGCACGCATCCGCCACCATCCACACCGCCGATGGCGTGACGATCTCCCGGCCGTTGAGCAACACGGGTGTGCCGGTCAACTCCAGGGCGCGCACCGCAAAATGCGCGGTGATGTCCTGCAACGGGCCTACCAATCCATCGCCCCAGGGAACCGCGAACACCACCAGATAGCTGAGCGGGAACACCAGCACCCAAAGCGCGCGCCAGCCCCAGCAGGCCAGCAGCAAAGCCGGAAACAGCGCCACCAAGGCGAAATGTTGTACCAGATTGACATCGAGCAGATGGCCGACATACCAGACCAACACCAACCCGGCCATCGCCAGCAGCCCCCAAACGCTCGGCGCAGGTGGGTTCGCGCGAACTTCCTGGCGCAAATTGAACGCCATCCACAAGCTCAACGGCGGGATCAGAAACGCGTACTGGTAAGTTCCGTCGCTGTCCCAGGTCCGCACCAGTGATTGCACCGTCCCCCAGTAGCCGATCAGCAGCACGATAATCGCGACGCCTAACGCGGCCGCGGCCAGCGCCCAGCCGGAAGTGCGCGTGGAGTTACCGGCCTTGGCTTCCGACACCCGGTTCATGAACATGCCTCCAACCCGGCAGTGCCCGCCGCATGGACAGAGGCTGCACCGGACTGCGCATTGCCCAGCACGCTTTCATAGGCGTCGAGATTGCGCACCCAGTCATAGCGCGCCAGCACCATGGCGCGAGCCGCCGGTACGCGTGCGACTTGCGGCGCGTCCAGCCAATGCACGGCTTCGGTCGCCATGATCCCGGGCGAGTCACTGATGCAGCCTTGGCGACCCGCGAAGTCCTCGATGCCCTCCCACGCTTCCGGTGTTGCCAGCACCACCTTTTCCATGGCCAGCGCCTCCAGCACCTTGTTCTGGATGCCGCGGGCAATACGCAGAGGCGCCGCCACGACATGTGCGTGCGCCAGATATGGCCGCACATCTTCCACCCGTCCCGTCACCACAACGCCCTCCAGTCGACCCAGAGCGCGCACCGCCGCGGTCGGCTTGCTGCCCACGATGTAAAAGCGGGCGTCCGCTCGCCGCGCGGAAATCCGCGGCCACACCTCACGCGCGAACCATTGCGCCGCATGCACGTTGGCGCGGTAGTCCATGGCACCGACAAACACCACAGCCCGCTCTTCCGGCGGATAGGGATTGGCATAGGCGCGTTCGGGATCCCAGTACTCGCCGTCCACGCCATTGGGAATACCGTGCACCTTGTCAGCCGCCGCCGGCACCTGCTCGCGAAAGAACGTCGCCTCGGCTTCCGAGACCAATACACTGGCGTCGAATTGCTCAGCCACCGTGCGCTCGAACTCCACCAGTCGCCGCGCTTCCCGCTGGTAAATCATGCGCGTCAGACCACGATTGGCTTGCGCATACTGGCGCCATTTGTCGGAGTCCACATCCACGAAATCCATGACCCGCTGCAGTTGCGGGTGCGCCATGACGAACGGCGCCACGCCAGACGAGTAGCACACGGCCAGGTCCAGCTTGCGTTCGGCCAGCAACCCTTCGATCCAACGCCGCATCACGCGGTCGCGGTACACCCCAACGGTCAGCGCTTCGCCTCGCGCCAACGAGGCGAGTGCGCGCCAGCGCGTTTGCCAGGGCCCCAACGGTCGGACGCAAACCTCGGCACACAAGGCTTGCACAGGTGCAAGGTATTGCCAGTCGGCGGGATCGTCCACGAACGCGCCGAGATACACGCGGTAGTGTTCGGCGAGTCGTCGCAACACGTGGTACGAACGGATCTTGTCGCCCTTGCTCGGCGGCCACGGCAGCCGGTGGCAGAGAAATAGTACCGAGCGCATGGTCAGGACCTGCCAACGCCATGCCAAGCGAGCCGCGCTGCTTCCGCAGCGGCTGCCAGGCAAGGCGTGCGCCACAGCACCCCGGGATCGGTGCCCGGAGCAGGCTGCGCCGCTCCATGGTCAAGCCGCGCAACGCCGCATGGCAGCCGCTGCGGAGCAACCCTGCGGGCCGGGACGCTTTGCCCGCCTGGCAGCGTTGTCACTCGTCTATGTATCGACATACATCTTCCTCGTGATGCCTTGCCTTGCAGGCAAAGAACCACCGGCGCGGCCACTTGGCATGGTGTTGGCACGCCCTAGCCCAGATCCCGCGCGAGCCACGGGCCCAGCGCTTGACTCACCGGCAGCGGCAGGTGCTGCCAGGCTTTGATGAACAGGCTGTATTTGTGGTTGGTCGGGCTGATATTGGGAACCGTCTTGGCGCGCACCAGATAGTAGGCATAGGGCAGCGGCCGGGGCTCGAAGCCCCAGTGTTTCTTGAAGTGATACGAACCGGTGTCCAGCTTGCTGCGGCCGAAGTCGAACAGCCGGGCGCCACGCTCCACCGCACGCTGCATCACCGACCAGTACATGAAATCGTTGGCCGCCAGATCGCGGCCGCGCGCCACGCTGCCGCCGTAATACGGATGCACTTCATCGCGGAAGTACAGGCTCATCACCGCGGCCACCGGCTGCCCCTCGTGAGTGATTACCGTAATCTCGCAATCCTCGTCGAACGTCTGCTGCAACTGCTGGTAATAGTCGAGTGACAACACGGGCGTACCCAGATTGCGCACGCTCTCGGCGTACACCCGGTAAAACTCGGCAACGCTGCCGCCGTGGCGCGCCTCAAGGCCCAAGGCAATACCTTTGCGAACCATCGCGCGCTGCTTGCGCGGGATTGCCTTCAAATTCTTGTCATGATCCGGTTCAATCGCCTTGCGGAAGCTGACGTAGAGATCCTTGACCGGCCACGCCGCGTGACGCAGCTCGCGGTCGCGCAATTCGAGATAGTCCACGCGCAGTTCGTCGGCGAGGGCGGCGGCCGCCTGAGTGAGCTGCACTTCGCTATCCAGGTCATGCGCCACGATCCCGCCGTACACGCAAAACGGTGTCGAAATCAGCGAGTGGCCGAACAGCCGACTGCGTATTTCAGCGAGCGGCAATACGCCGGTGATCACCCCATCCCGTTCTGCATACAAATAGTGGCAACGATGGCCGAGTCCCTGCTCGATGATGCCCCGCCAAGCTGCGCGGTGGAAAAACGTGGCCTGCGGTGCATCTTTGACAAAGGCGTCCCAGCGTTCCTCGTCACCAGGTCCCAGCCGCTTGATGGCGCAAGCGTCGGCAGAACGACTGTCGTCCGCACGGTCAAGCATGTCCCGTTCCCCCTCAGTGCGCACAGAGTTCGGCATCCTGCAGCGCTACCACCGGATAATCGGCATGCGCAGGCGCCAGAAATACCCGGTCCATGCGGTCGAACCTGAAATCGCGCATGAGTCGATCAAGCCGGGGCGCGGTGCGGGTCAAATTAAGATAGTGCCGCACCCGGTTCTTGAGCGTCACACCGGGCACGCGTGGCTGCTGCGGATCTATCTCCCAGGGATGGAAGTAGAAAATGCCGGCGGCCTGTTCCTGCCGGTTGACGTGACGCAGGCCACGTTTGAACAACGCGTAGGGCAGCAGACGGAAATAACCGCCACCACCGCAAGGCCAGTTGCGTCCCCACCGCCGGACCGTGGTCACCGGGATCTCGAGCAACCCGGACGGCTCCGTGAAAAATGCAAATCGCGGCGCTCCCGGCATGCCGTATAAATCATGATGGATTGGCACGATGCTGGAACTATAGCGATAGCCAGCCTCGCGCAGTTCCTCGTGCGCCCAGAGCGTCCCGGGGCCGATGGAATAGCTCGGCGCACGGTAGCCGACCACCGCCGTGCCGCTCACCTCCTCCAGCAGACGTTTGGTGCGGGTGATGCTGTCGCGAAACTCACTGCGGCTCAGATTCGTCAAGCGCTCGTGGCCAAAACCGTGACTCGCGATCTCATGGCCGGCAGCGCTGATGTCGCGCACCAGCGCGGGGAAGCGTTCCGCCACCCAGCCAAGCACGAAGAAGGTGGCGTGCACGTCGTGACGACCAAGCAGCTCCAGTACGCGCCGGGTGTTGTCCTCGACCCGGACGGGCCAGCGCGACCAGTCCTCGCGCCGAATGCACTTTTCGAAGGCGGCAACCTGGAAATAGTCCTCGACGTCCACCGTCATGGCGTTGACGACGGCCTCGGGTGGCGGCAACACCGTCTTCATTTGCGCTTCCGTCGGGAACGCCCGCGCCGCCCGTTGGCAGCCACCGCGTCGTCAGCGGCGGGTGCGGACGCCGGCCGCGTTTTCAGCAACCCCCGGAGTTGGATATTTTCGTGCATCAGTTGCAACAAGACATTGTTGCGTTGTTTGAGGTCAAGCACGCCAAGCTCGGCCTCCCGCTCAGAGGGTGTCGTGGCAGACGCTGGATCTCGACGTTGAGGGATCGCGGGCGCTTCCAGCGTCTGCGGCACGTCAGCCATCTCCTCGTGAAGCTCGTCGATCACGACCTTGAGCGCTGCCTGGTTCAGGCTGTGCAGCTCTTCCAGGTAGCCGTGCAAAAGCAGCCGATCCATAATGAGATTGACTTTGCGCGGAATGCCGCGACCGGCCAGGTAAACCCCTGCAAAGAGTCCGGGCGCCAGTTCCGGATCGTTGTTCCAGCCGACCGCACGCAAGCGGTGCAGGACATATTCGCGACATTCTTCGGCCCCCATTGGCTCGAGCTTGTGCGAGGCAATGATGCGCTGGCGCAACTGTTCCATGTGATGGGTGATGATGGTGCGCCGCAGTTCGGCCTGGCCAATGAGGAAAACCTGCAACAGCGCGTGACCGTCGACTTCGAAATTTGACAGGATGCGCAGCATCTCCAGCGCCGCTGCCGTGAGCGTTTGCGCCTCATCTACCACCAGCAGTGCATGCGAATGACGATCACGCAACGCTATCAGGTGCTGTCTTAGATCCCGCAGCAAGGCCTCCTTGCTGCGCCCTTCGTAGGGCAGGTCGAACGCCGAAGCCACGGCCGGCAATATGTCCTCACCGTCGAGATTGGCCGAGGCGATACTGGCCATCGCGATGTTGCGATGCGCGAGTTCTTCGAACAACTTCTGGATCAGCAGCGTCTTGCCGGTGCCGACCGCACCGGTGATCATCACAAAGCCCTCGCCCTGCTCGAGCCCGTAGAGCAAGTAAGACATGGCACGCTTGTGACCCTTGCTCGGAAACAGCATGGCCGGATCCGGGGTCAACTGGAATGGTCTGCCTTGGAGATTGTAAAACGCCTGATACATACGGGTCTCAGAACAAATGGGTCCATTGCACGAAGATCACGTTCACGCCGTACCCGTGTGCGACCGACCCCGGTGTTACGAAATTGACGTTCCTTGAGTCATGGCGCAGGCGCAAACTGGCGAAATTTTTCGGGTTCCACTGATGCACGAGTGCGAGCTGTGCATACCGGTTGTACTGAATCTGGCCGTCCTGGAATTGATACCGCTGCCAACCGATGGTCGGGGTAAGCGTGGTGAGTGCCCCGATGTTGAACCGCCAGTCGATATTCGCATTGGCAACCCTTTCCTGGCGGTTGTCCAAGAGGAAATAAGTGCGCCGCTCGTCGTACAGCGTCACGCGCAGCCTGCTCGTCGGCATTTCGTAGTTCGCCGACGCCGTGCCGCGCTTCATGAGGTAAACCCGACGCTCTATGAGCGAGGGGAACCCGGAAAGACCGACCGGCGAGGTAATGACCCGGCCCGGGTTGCGTCCCAGCAACTGCTGGTTGATGTCGGTGGGCTGCTCTACATACTTTATGGTCGTCGTCAAGCGGGCGGCCGTGCGCGACCCGGAAAATTCGTAACTGCGCCCATAAAACCGGTGCCCAACCAGCGCCTTGAGGCTGGTTCGGCCGTTCGACCACGCGAAACCCGCATCCCAGAAGCTCGCACCCAGCTTGTCCACCGTACCGTCCGGCAGAAAGTTGCTTTCCTTGCCGGCATCGGCCAGCAAACGAGTATTGTTGCTGATCTCCAGGTAGGCTCCCAGCTTGGCGCGCGCGTATTCCACACTCCGGCCGAAGTCCGGATCGATACGCTGGTCGGAATATCCCAAGTCCCAGCCCCAGGTTTCATAGTTGGGACTCACCAAGGTAAATTGCACTGCATTACTGGTGATATTCGGTATGCCGGACAACACGTTGCCATCTTGCGCGCGTATGCCCTTGGTGTTGTACACGACGCGTCCGTAACTGTAACGCAGCGTCATGGTGCCGACGTTGCCAAGGTCCTGCACCCAGTAGGGACTGAGCGTGGCCACCCCGATATTGGCCCGGTTGTTGCTGAGAAAAAACGTGCCAGACCCGGACGGCGCTTGATTATTGATGACCTGGCTACCGTACAACGCAGTGCCGTCGACGAATAAATGCTGCGGAAGAACGGTGAGCGTACCTTGGGTATTGAGGTTCTGGGTCAACTGGTTGTAGCGCGATTTTCCCGGGTACAGATACCCGGTGAGCTGGTAGTCGAACAACCCGGAAAACCGCGGACTGCTGTAGGCCGACTTGAAAAACGGCTGGATCTGGGTGATCCAGCTTGTTTGCTTCGGCTCGCCAGACGGCGCAAACCTCAAGTTATCGGTGTACAGCTCGCCCAAGGTAATGCCTGCCACCGATCCGGGGTCCGCCACCGTCGGCTGCCGAACGGTACCGATCGGCATATCTGAATCTTCAGCCTGCCCGCCGAAAGCGGCAATCGGGGTCGTGGGCCCCATCGGCGGAATATCCTGCGCCGATACGGGAGTCCAGCAGCTAGCCAGGATGGCGGACGATAGCGACACCAGCGTCAATGAAAACCGACGCCCGTGCCTCACGTCAAAGATCCTTGGACGGGCGTTCATAGTAATTACCGTAGTAATTCTCGCCCGGAGGCAGGCGGCTCATGTTGAGAAGCAGGCCGACATATTGGAAGTCACCCAGACGTTGCAGCGCCGCATTGACAGTCTGCTGACGGGTACGGCCGGCGGCCACCACCATGACCACCTGACCCATGTGGGATGCCAGCACCTGCGACTCCGGGGACGCCAGTAGTGGCGAAGAATCAAACACCACCAAACGTCGCCGATCGCGGCCGCAGAACTCGTCGAGCACATACTCCATGCGCCGGCTGCGAAACAATTCCGCCGCAAGCGGATGACGTTTCCCGGCGGGTACCACCAGCAGATTCGGCACATCGGTACGGATGATGACCTCGGCCGGCGCGAGTTGGTCGTCAGCCAGTACATCCATCAAGCCGGGCTTTCCGCCGAGTCCGAAAATGCGCGTGATGTCGGACTTCGGTATGTCACCGTCCACCAGCAGTACTTCGAAATCCGTCTCGCGCGCCAGGCTCAGAGCAAGGTTGACTGTGGCAAAAGTCTTGCCTTCACCGTCCTCCGCGCTGGCCACCACAATCCGCCGCCCGCGACTGAAAGTGTCGGTATCTTTGCCCGTCGCGTTGGCCAAGCCAGTCGCGTTCGCCAGCAACGGCCGCTTGACGCCGCGCAGTTCGTCGGCAAGCCGGCGCTCTGCCTCGGCGTCAGCGGGGAGCAAACCCATGTGCTTGAGCGCAACCAGGTCCACGTGGCACAGCGGCACCGCCTCCGCCGGCTGGTCCACCACGGGCATCTGCTCCTGCGAACGCTCGACAGTCGGCGCCGGGCGCCGTGGCGCCGTATCGACCTGGGGCGACGGCGGTGACTCAACCGTCAACTTCTTGAGCTTTTCGGCCGCCTTCTCAACGATGCTCATGCGACACCCATGACAAAGAAATGTTGCACCAGGCGGGTAAGGTGTCCGGCAAAGGCAGCCCCCAGCACCAGCGCCATGGGCAGCAGGCCGGCCCCGGCACAAAACCCGATCACGGCGCGGCGCTGCTCCTGACGCCGCGATCGCGACACAATCAAAGTAAAGGCGCCAAGCACCGGGTAATTGCCGAAGGCTTGCAAACCCCTGAGACTCACGAATACCGGCGTCAACTTGTGCATGAGATACGCAAAGCCGCCGCCGATGACCACCGCGAAACCGAACACCAGGAGCAACAGCAGTCCGCGGTTCGGGCTCTCCGGCTGCAACGGCACGATGGGCGGGTTGACCACGCGGAATTTCAGGTTGTTGCCACTTTGCGTGGCGTCCTGCGATAGCTGGGCCGTATTCGAACGCTCCAGCAATTGGTCGTACTGCTTCTTGGTGACGTCATAGTTGCGCGTGAGGTGTTGCAAGGTGGCTTGCACGTCGGTGATCCTGTCCCCCTGCTGCTTGAGATCAGCGATCTGCCGCTTCTGCAGGCCGATTTGCATGGCCAGCGTCTGGATGCTGACCTGGGTGGTGTACATGGACTTTTGCATCTCCTGATACACCGGGTTGTCCGAGGCCACGCCCATCACCGAGCCACTTGCGACATTTTTCTGCAGCTCCGTGCGACGCGCCTGGAGTTGCGTGATCATGCGCCGCGCGGACGCCACGTCGGGATACTCATCGGTGTAACTCAGCAACAACGTGTTGAGCCTCTGTTGGTAAGCGGCGATCTGTTTGTCGACGTCCTGGGTGCGCGGATCGATCCCCGAGGAGGCGGAGCCCGAGGCCATCGCGCGCATCTGCTGCTGGGTGGTCGCGCGGCCGGCGACGGCGGTGTCGTACTGGCCTTGCAAGGTCTGCAACTGCGTCTCGGCAGCCTGCAAACGCGTGAAATAACTGCTGCCGCCCTGGTTGGGAATGTAGCCGATGTTGGCTTTCTGGAAATCAGCGAGTTCCTTCTCCGCCGCGCTCAACCGGTTGCCGTAGTCCTGTACCTGCTGATCCAGGAAATTCTGCGCCGTCGTGGTAGACGCAGTATTCGCACCCAGGGTGTCGTTCATCAGGATCTGCAGAAACGCCTGTACCACCTTCTCCGCCATGTGCCGGTCGGGGTCGGCATAGCTGAGGTTGTAGAGGTTCTTCGTGCCAGCGTCCTTGATCCGAACGGCAGCACCCAGTCTCACCAGCAACGCGTCCTTGCCCGCCGGGGTGGTCGTGCGCAGGGACAAACCGGTCTTGTCCGCCACTGTCTCCAGATTGGGGCGCGAGAGCAGTGTGTGGGTGACGACCTGCAATCGCTCACGGACGTCTGGCTGTACCGCCACCCCGTGCAGCAGCGGATTCGTCAACGCATCGGTATCGGCATACACCTGCGCGCTGGCTTCATACTTGTTCGGGAGGCTGAAAACCAGCAGCGCACCCACGATCATCACGCCCCACGCGACGATCAGCGCACGCCAGCGATAACGCCATGCAGCACGGGCCTCCAGCAGGACATACTGCAACAACTCATGTAGATCGAATGACTGCGTCTGCATTAATTTCTTTCCCGATGTCCACAGCGGTGGCCACGTACTCGACCCGTCACGTCAAAACAATGATTGGGGGATGATCAGGATATCCCCGGGTCGCATGACTACGTTGTACTGGATCGCGCCATCCATCAGTTCACCGAGCCGCACCGGGATGGTCTGCTCTTTGTCGTCGGGCAGATGACGAATGATCTTGGCTTTGTTGCCGGCGGCAAACTTGGTCAGCCCGCCGACATCGATCATCACATCGAGAACGGTCATGCCGCTGCGGTAGGGTACGGACTTGGGCGTCGTCGCCTGCCCGACCACACGCACTTGCTGGCTGTAAGCGCCCACGAAACTCTTGACGATCACGGTGACCAACGGGGTACGGATGTAACGGCTCAGCTCCTTTTCCAGGTCGCCCGCCAGTTCGTCCGGGGTCTTGCCGGCCGCCACGATGGACTGCACCAACGGGATGGAGACACGCCCGTCCGGACGCACCGGCACGGTGGTGGTCAGCGTGGGGTTGTCGCGCACGAAGATTTCCAGCGCGTCGCCGGGGCCAATGATGTAACGATCCACCGCTTGCGGGGTCGCCGCGGCCAGAGAGTCGACGGTGGGTGCCGTGCTGCAACCGCCAACCAGTAGCAAGCCAAGCACCAGCATCAACCAGGAAACACCGTGTCGCGGTAGCGGTTTCACTTGTTCTTCTCCTTAAATTTCAGCGCGCGCCGCGTCCGAACAGGACCACTTCGACCGTCTGGACGAGAATGGTCAGATCAAACACCAGGTTGTGGTTCTTCACGTAGAACAGGTCGAACTTCAGCTTTTCCTCGGCGTCCTCCAGGGACGCCCCATACGTGTAGCGCAGTTGCGCCCAACCGGTCAGCCCCGGCTTCACACAATGTCGCAACCAATAATAACGAATGCGCGTGTTGAAGTCGTCCACAAACTGCGGCCGCTCCGGGCGCGGGCCGATGATACTCATGTCACCGCGGAACACGTTCCAGAGCTGCGGCAGCTCGTCCAACCGGACCTTGCGGATGAAACGCCCGATGCGAGTTACCCGGTTGTCGTCCTTGGCGGCCCAGCGTGCCACCCCGTCGCGCTCGGCGTCGATCGCCATACTGCGGAACTTGATCACTTGAAACAGCTTGCCGTTTTCGCCGACCCGTTCCTGGTGGTACAGGACCGGCGCCCCGCGGCCTGACTCCAGCCGAATCGCAATGGCAGTCAACAGCATGAGCGGCCATGTCACCACCAATACCAGCAAGGCGACCACCACGTCGAAGGCGCGCTTGATCAGGCGTCGCGTCGGCGAGATGTTGAAGCCTTCAGAAAACACCAGCCACGATGGGTTGGTGAGGTCCATCTTGATCTTGCCGGCTTCACGCTCGAAAAACGCGGAGAGCTCGGTCACTGCCATGCCGCGTCGTTTGCATTCCAACAGCCGGTCCACCGGCAAGGTGCCGCGACGGTCGTCCGGGCCCACGACGATTTCGTCCACGCCGAGTCGAATCGACCATTCGCAAAAGGCGCTGTCGGGATGCAGCAGCAAAGGTGCCGGCACGGACACCGGATCGGTGCCGACCGGCACGTAACCCAGGATCTTGAACCCGCGTTGATCGGTCTTGCGACGCATTTCATGGTGCACCTCGGCAGCACGCTCGCCGGCACCGAGTATCACTATGCGGCGTTTGAGCAGGTCCGCGTCCACGAAACTCAGAAACACCATGTGCCACAACGCCACAGCGAAATAGCCGAATACCAGGGCGATGCCGAGAACACCGCGGCCCAGGTACGCCGGTGGAGCCGCGTAATACAACGCGACAAGCACGATACCACCCAGCAGAAAAGCGGTGCCTTGGCGGCCGAGGCGTCCCAGCCAGCCCGCCCGCAGGTGGATCTCGTACAAGCCAAGCGACGCCATCGAGAAAATCAGCACCGCCGCGACCAGTGGCGCGCGCCATTGCAGCGTATGACCGAACAAGGATTGGGTGTCCGCATCACCCCAGAAACGCAGCACCGCTGCGGCATAGACGCTCACTATCAGCAACAGGAACTCGACCAGCACCAGCAACAGCTGCCAGCGAAATGCTCTTTGTCGAAACATTCGGAACATGTTTGCGCCCCCCCCTACAGTTGGCGACTCTTCGCCATCCGCTCAAGCGCTCGGATAGCGAACAACCCTTATATCACAATTATATCTAAGTCAAAGCCTTGCCCAGACCTTCTACGTTCCTGCATGAAACGCGCGTGAATCCAGTCGTGGGGCCGAATACCGCTCAAACTGGAGGGACTACCCAGCCGTCAATCAGGATTCAGTGGCCGTGACTGGAATGGTCGCGGCCTGCGCCCGGGACGAGGCGCAGCCTGTGCGGCCAACAACGACGTCCATCACCCGGTTCCGCAAACTTCCCGCTTGGCGCGAATGATGCTTGGACATACATGAACCGTTCCGGTTCTGTCATCGAGAAGCCGCCATGGAAGAAGTCATCGACTACACCCATGCCACCAGTTCGCCGGAAGAGCTGGCGATTCATTTTCTGCTACGCCATGCCGAATGCCGCAAGGCGCTGACCGGGCAGACAGGCGAAGAACGCCTGCAGCTTGCGCTTGAGCGCTCCCGGCCTGATGCACCTGCGGTGCAGTCGAGCGGTGTTTATTCGGGCCGATCAGGGGAAAGCTTGCCGAGCAGCACCCCACCGAGCGGAGGGGTGACGGAAAACGACAGTTGGGCAGCCCGCTTTTCGCGAGCGTATGCCGCCGCGCGTCACGTCTCGGCCGGCGCCGATGCGCCGCGGATGGCACGGATGGCGTGAGTTCGACGCCGATATAGCTGTACCGAACATGCGAAAATAGGGGCAGCACGGCTACCGCAAGCTATCGAAGATGACCACCCCGAAATACGATTTCAGACAGTTTCAGGAAGAACTGGCCAGCCTTGAGCCCAAGCTGGAGAAGCTGCGGCCGCCCAAGCCACTGGGCAAGCACGCCGCTGCCGCGCAGCGCACGACGATGGCGCGCGAGGAGTTCCTGGCGCTGCGCAAACGATACGGTCTGAGTGTGGCCGACGTGATCACGTTTTTCCCGGAGGAAGAAGGCATCGCCTATCTGCAGGAGCTGATCGTGGCGGCGCAGGCGAAACCGCGGCGCAAGCCCAAACCGTAGCGGTCACGGCCCGACCCGTTCGCCGCGCTGGAACAGACATGTCCCCACCCCTTTGCAACGTACTGTTCCTGTGCACCGGCAACTCGGCCCGCAGTGTGATGGCCGAGGCGATGCTCAATGTGCTGGGCCGCGGCCGCTTCCATGCGTATAGCGCCGGCAGTTTTCCCAGCGGATCCGTCCAGCCGATCGCGACAGAATTGGCGCGTGCGTTTGGTTACCACGAGCCACTGCGCAGCAAGAGTTGGGACGAGTTCGCGCAGGCCGATGCGCCGGCACTTGATATCGTGATCACCGTCTGCGACAACGCCGCCAGGGAGGTCTGTCCGATCTGGCCCGGGCAGCCGATTACCGCCCATTGGGGCGTGCCTGATCCGGCGATGGCCAACGGCAGCGAGCAGGCTCGGCGCGAGGCGTTCCAGTCCGCATGGAAGATGTTGCGTCGGCGCGTCGACCAACTGCTGGCCTTGCCGCTGCCAGGGAATGGAATGAATGACCGTGATCGCGCGGCAACGCAGCAGGCGTTGCATGACATCGGTGCAGCCCAAGCCGCTGGCGAGCGTTGATTCCGCGCAGGCGAAATGCTGCGCACGCCAACCGGCGTGTCACGCCAAGGACTTAGCCCAGACCGGCGTAAAGCAGCGCACCGAACACTGCACCGATCGGCAAGGTGACCACCCACGACCACACGATGCCCTTCATCACCTTGCGATCGACGCCACCCTGCCCGCTACTGGCACCGGCACCCGCCACGGCGCCCACCGAAACATGCGTGGTTGACACCGGCAGGCCATTGAAACTGGCGGTACTGACCAGCAACGCGGTGGTCAGACTGGCGGCCAGGCCCGCCCCCGTGTCGAGCCGGGTGATCTTGTCGCTCATGGTGCGCGCCACCCGCCGCGCACCCAGCACGCCACCGACCAGCATCGCCGCGGCAACCGCCGCGACGCCGGTACGGCCGTCCAGCATGGCGAGCGGCAGCAACAAGGCGGCAATTTTCGGCGTGTCGTTGAGCCCGCGCGCAAACCCGACCGCGCCGGCCAGCAGGAAATGCAGCGTGTCGGCCATGCCGAACACGCGCACCTGTGCCACGGACTGCGCCTCACGCTCGGCACACTCAGCCCACGAGCCGGTGCGCAGTGCGAGGCTTTCGCGCGCCAGCAACCCTGCCGGCGTAACCAGCGCATC
>CAJDTN010000023.1_pt1 | contig 60041 bp, 51 predicted proteins | sample 7389801 | NCBI WGS metagenome assembly CAJDTN01 (sample SAMEA7055653, study PRJEB34461) | soil metagenome | biome: terrestrial ecosystem; feature: Peninsula; material: soil | place: Antarctica | collected 2016
TCTGGCGGAGAGAGAGGGATTCGAACCCTCGATCAGGCTTTTGACCCGATACTCCCTTAGCAGGGGAGCCCCTTCGGCCACTCGGGCATCTCTCCGGGGTTTTGCAGCATTGGTGCCGAGCCGGCAAGCATACTGACCGGCACGGTCGAGGTAAAGTCTTGTCTCGTGCGATCAGTGCTCGCTCACGTCCTCCGGCGCGTCGCCGGCTTCGTGTTCGCTCTTGATTCGCTGGTAGATCTCTTCACGATGGACGGCTACGGTTTTCGGCGCGTTGATGCCGATGCGGACCTGATTGCCTTTCACGCCAAGAACGGTAACGGTCACCTCGTCGCCGATCATCAGGGTCTCACCGACCCGACGGGTCAGAATCAACATAAATTACTACTCCATCAAAAACTGTTGGTTACAGGCTTGCGGATCGACGCTGCCTCACCCCTGAGCGTTCGTCCATCCGCGGCTCGACGATTTGACCCGTCGAAGGCCCAACCGCCCTCCCGGCTCACAGCCAAAACACCTCCTGAGCGCCTTGACTGGCGACTTCGCCGTGTCTCGGCGGAGTCAACTCTTGCGGATACTACCGGAGCACGATTCCTTGGCGCAATGCGCGCTACCGCACCACGATGCCGAATTAGCGGGAGGAAATCCAGTCCGCGACACCAGCCAGGATCGCCGGCAGGTTCGCAGAATCGGACCCGCCACCCTGGGCCATGTCGGCACGACCGCCGCCCTTGCCACCGATCTGCGCGGCGACATGGGCCACTACATCGCCGGCCTTGACATGATCCAGCGCCTTGCCGTGCACGCCGGCGATCAGCGATACGCGCCCATCAACCGCGCCGGCCAGCAGGATCACGCAGTCGCCCAATTGGTGTTTGAGCTGGTCGACGCTGTCGCGCAATGATTTCGCATCGAGCCCTTCCAGGCGCGCAGCCACGACCTTGACGCCGCCGACATCGGTGGCGGAGGCGGCCAGATCGGCGGCAGCCGAGCCGGCCGCCTTCCTGCGCAATGATTCCAGCTCGCGCTCGAGCTTCTTCTGGCGATCGAGCACATGCTGCAGCTTGGTCAGTACCTCATCACCGCTGCTGGACAGCAGGTGCGACAGCTCGTCGAGACGGTGCTCCTCGCCGGCCACCCAGGCCAGTGCGCCGGCGCCGGTCACGGCCTCGATGCGACGCACGCCGGAGGCCACCCCGGACTCACCGACGATCTTGAACAAACCGATATCACCGGTACGGCTGACATGGGTGCCGCCGCACAGCTCGGTGGAAAAGTCACCCATCATCAGCACGCGCACCTCGTCGCCATACTTCTCGCCGAACAGCGCCATCGCACCGGATTGAATCGCCTCGTCGTAGCCCATGTTGTGGACCTGGGCCGCCACGTTGCGACGTACTTCGGCATTCACCATCAGCTCGACCCGGTTCAGTTCCTCACGGCTGACCGGCTTGAAGTGCGAGAAGTCGAAGCGCAACCGTTCCGGCGCCACCAGCGAGCCCTTTTGCGTGACGTGCTCGCCCAGTACCTTGCGCAACGCCGCGTGCAGCAGATGGGTGGCCGAATGGTTGAGCACGATCGCCTGGCGGCGCGCACCATCCACCCCAGCGTCGACCACGTCACCACGGCGCAGCGGCTGCTTGCCGTGCCAGCTGCCGGCGTGGCCGAAAAACACGCCTCCCAGCTTCAACGTGTCACCGACCTCGAAGCGGCCGACGGCGTTGGAAAGCACGCCCTGGTCGCCGACCTGGCCACCCGACTCGGCATAGAACGGCGTGCTGTTCAGGATCAGGATGCCTGCCTCGCCATCGACCAATTGTTCCAGTTGTCGCCCGTCCTGCACGATGCCGAGCACCTTGCAACCATTGCTGGCCAGTGCCTCGTAACCGAGGAAAACGGTGGGCGTGAGCTGGCTGGCCAGTTCCGCCGGCATCTGCCCCTTCGCCTCAAACCGGCCCGCGGCGCGCGCACGCTCGCGCTGTTCGTTCATGGCCTGCTCGAAACCGGTCATGTCCACCTCGAGACCGCGTTCGCGCGCGATATCGGCGGTGAGATCGACCGGAAAGCCGTAGGTGTCATAGAGGCGAAACGCCTCGTTGCCTGGAATGGTCTTGCCGGCCTTGCCGGCGCTGATCCTGCCGGCGATGTCATCGAACAAGCGCATGCCGTGTTCCAGTGTCTCGCCGAAACGCTGCTCCTCGGCGCGCAGCGCATCCTCGATCAAGGACTGCCTGGCGCCGAGCTCGGGATACGCCTCGCCCATCTCGGCGACCAGCGGGGCGACCATCTTCCAGAAGAAATCGCCACGCACGCCCAGCATCCATCCATGCCGCAAGGCGCGGCGGATGATCCGGCGCAGCACGTAGCCACGGCCCTCGTTGGACGGCAATACGCCATCCACGATCAGGAACGCACAGGCGCGGATGTGGTCGGCGATCACGCGCAGCGACTTGCTGCCCAGGTCTTTCGTGCTCGTCAATTCACCGGCAACGCGGATCAGGTGCGCGAACAGGTCGATCTCGTAGTTCGAGTGCACCTGCTGCAGGATCGCCGCCAGCCGTTCCAGGCCCATGCCGGTGTCCACGCACGGCGCCGGCAGCGGGCTCAGTGTGCCATCGGGCGCGCGGTCGAACTGCATGAACACCAGGTTCCAGATCTCGATGAAGCGATCGCCATCTTCCTCCGGCGAACCGGGCGGACCACCGGCGATCTGCGGGCCGTGATCGTAGAAGATCTCCGAACAGGGTCCGCACGGACCGGTGTCGGCCATCTGCCAGAAATTGTCCGAGGCAAACGGCGCGCCCTTGTTGTCGCCAATGCGGATGATGCGCTCGGCCGGCACGCCGATCTCGTCGTGCCAGATCGCGTAGGCCTCGTCGTCGGTGTGGTAGACGGTAACCGTGAGGCGGTCTGGCGACAGCTTGAACACCTGGGTCAGCACCTCCCAGGCCCACGCGATTGCCTCGCGCTTGAAGTAGTCGCCGAACGACCAGTTGCCAAGCATCTCGAAGAACGTGTGATGGCGGGCGGTGTAGCCGACTGCATCCAGATCGTTGTGCTTGCCACCAGCACGCAGGCAGCGCTGCACGTCGGCCGCACGAACGTAACCGGGCTTTTCGCTGCCCAGGAACACGTTCTTGAACTGGACCATGCCCGAGTTGGTGAACATCAGGGTCGGGTCGTTGGCCGGCACCAGCGAGCCGGACGGCACGATGGTGTGGCCCCGGGCACGGAAGAAGTCAAGAAAGGCGGTGCGAATTTCTGAAGTTTTCATGCGTATCGCGTTGGCTGGCATAGGGGAGTCACGCGGCAAGCGGGCCGCCCGATCCATCCATCCTTCACCCTCGGGATGATGGATTTCAGGGGATATCCTCGGCGGCTTCGTCCACGTCAGCGTGGGTGACACTTCGTACTGTGGCGGCGGCAAAGCCGCGGCGCAAGAGGAACTGCGCGCGACGGGCGCGTTCGGCGTAGTCGGCGCCGCCTGCGGCGCCGTAGCGGCGGCGCAACTGGGCAGCGGCCAGCGCGCCCCAGTCGGCGTCGGCTTGCTCCAGCAATTCTCGAATGCGTGCATCGGCCATACCGTGGCTCTTCAGCTCGATGCGCAGGCGCAGCGGACCATAGCCCTGCGCGATCCGGCTGCGCAGCAGCATTTCGGCGAAGCGATCATCGTCCTGGTAGTGCTGCGCGCCGAGCCGAGCCAACGCGGCGGCGGCCTCGTCGCCGTCGTAACCGCGTTGACGCAGCTTGGTCTTGAGTTCCTTGCGCGAATGCTCGCGACGCGCCAGCAAATCCAGCGCCTTGTCGTAGGCGCTGGGCTTCGGCTTGGCAGCCCTTCCGCCGGGCTCGTCCTTGCCGGATCGAGCCGGACCGGAGCGGCGTTCCATGCTCATGCAAACGGAGATGGCCCGGACGAGCCGGGCCATGCAATCCAGCAGACGCCGTCAACGGGCACGAATCACGCTTCCTCGAGCGCCTCTTCGGAAGCCGCTGCAGCCGCAGCAGGCTTGCCGACCGGCACCAACAGGCGTTCGCGCAGCTGCTTGTCGATCTCGTTGGCAATGGCCGGGTTGTCGCGCAGGAACTGGCGCACGTTCTCCTTGCCCTGGCCGATGCGGTCGCCGTTGTAGCTGTACCACGCGCCCGACTTGTCGATCAGGTTCTCGGCCACGCCCAGCTCGATGATTTCACCCTCGCGTGAAGTACCCTCGCCATAGAGAATTTCGAACTCGCACTTGCGAAACGGTGGCGCCACCTTGTTCTTGACTACCTTGACGCGGGTTTCCGAACCGATGATCTCGTCGCCCTTCTTCACCGCGCCGATGCGACGGATGTCCAGGCGCACCGAAGCGTAGAACTTCAGCGCGTTGCCGCCGGTGGTGGTCTCGGGGCTGCCGAACATCACGCCAATCTTCATGCGGATCTGGTTGATGAAGATCACCAACGTACCGGATTTCTTGATGTTGGCGGTGAGCTTGCGCAGCGCCTGACTCATCAGGCGTGCGTGCAGGCCGACGTGAGAGTCGCCCATCTCGCCCTCGATTTCCGCCTTCGGGGTCAGCGCGGCGACCGAGTCGATCACCACCATGTCGACCGCGCCCGAGCGCACCAGCATGTCGGCGATTTCCAGCGCCTGCTCGCCGGTATCCGGCTGCGACACCAGCAGATCGTCGACCTTGACGCCAAGCTTTTCCGCATAGGTCGGGTCCAGCGCATGCTCGGCGTCGATGAACGCGGCGGTGCCACCGGTGCGCTGGCAACTGGCGATCACCTGCAAGGTCATGGTGGTCTTGCCGGAAGACTCCGGGCCGTAGATTTCGACTACGCGCCCGCGCGGCAAGCCGCCGACGCCGAGCGCGATATCCAGGCCCAGCGACCCGGTGGAGACCACGTCAATGGCTTCGTTGACGCGGTCGCCCATGCGCATGATCGCGCCCTTGCCGAATTGTTTCTCGATCTGACTGAGGGCGGAGCTGAGCGCCTTGCGCTTGTTGTCATCCATCGTGTGTATTCCGGTTGGGCTGTGAATGGAGTGCATGATGCCCGGGTCGAATCTCACCGGCTGCGATCAGGCTGACAGGGGGTCCTCGAATGGCCACCACCTGTGAGTCGAGTATCCCACAACCGTCAAGCCAGGCTGGCCGCCACCAACCCGTCAGTCCGTCAGGGTTCTCCGCAAGCCAACGAGCGCCGCCGCCACGGTTTGCCGGCGCACCGCCTCGCGATCACCGGGAAACTGGAACAAATGGGCATGGGCGTAACCGCCGCGCCGCTTCCAGCCGATCCATACCGTGCCGACCGGCTTGTCCGGCGTGCCGCCGGTAGGTCCGGCGATCCCGGTGACCGCCACCGCCAACCCGGCGCCAAAGCGCGCCAGCGCACCGGCGACCATTTCCAGCACGGTTTCCTCGCTGACCGCACCGGTCAGCTCCAGCGTGCGCGGATTGACGCCGAGCAGCGCCTCCTTCGCCTCGTAGCTGTAGGTCACCACGCCGGCGTCGAACCAGGCCGAGCTGCCCGGCAGGTCGGTCAGCGTCTTTGCGATCCAGCCGCCGCTGCAGGACTCGGCAGTGACCAGCATCAAGCGGCAACGCTGTGCCGCATCGGCGACCTCGCTGGCCAGCGCCAGCAGTTCGGCATCGGTAGGAACAGTCGGCAACTCCATGCGAGACTCCCGGATCTAGACTGAACGGTGCGCCATGCGCAGAGTCACTGTTCTACCTGTTTCGCGCGACCACGCCAAGACCTGCATTGCATGAGCCAAGACGATCTCACCAAACACACCCCGTTCATGCGCCAGTACCTTGCCGCGAAGGCGGAGCACCCGGACGTGCTGCTGTTCTTCCGCATGGGCGATTTCTACGAGCTGTTCTATGACGACGCGCGCAAGGCGGCGCGATTGCTCGACATCACGCTGACCCAACGTGGCCAATCGGCCGGCGCGCCGATTCCAATGGCCGGCGTGCCCTATCACGCGGCCGAGAACTACCTGGCGCGACTGGTGCGGCTCGGCGAGTCGGTGGCGATCTGCGAACAGATGGGCGATCCGGCGCTGGCCAAGGGTATCGTCGAGCGCAAGGTGGTGCGCATCATCACTCCCGGCACAGTGACCGACGCTGCGCTGCTGGAGGACCGGCGCGACAACCTGCTGCTGTCCATTGCTGCAGGCCCGAATGCGAGCTACGGCCTGGCCTGGGTGGACTTGTCCAGCGGTCGCTTCCTGCTCAGCGAAGTACCAGACGCCGATGCGCTGGCTTCCGAGCTGGCGCGTTTGCAGCCGGCCGAGACCCTGGTCGGCGAGGATGTGGCGTGGCCGAAGCTGGTCAGCACCCTGCCCGGCCTGCGCAAGCGACCGCCGTGGCATTTCGACGTCGACGCGGCGAAACGTGAACTCAACCGTTTTTTCGGTACGCGTGACTTGGGCGGCTTCGGCGTCGACGGCATGCCGGTGGCGGTGGCCGCCGCGGGCTGCCTGCTCGGCTATGTCGAGGAGACCCAAAGGAGCGCGCTGCCACACCTCACCGGCATGGCGGTGGAAAGCGCCAGCGAAACGATCGCGCTGGACGCCGCCACCCGCCGCAACCTGGAGCTGGACACCCACCCCAGCGGGCGCACCGAACACACCTTGCTTGGCGTGCTGGACGAGACCGTGACGCCGATGGGCGCGCGCGCGTTGCGCCGCTGGCTGACCCGCCCGCTGCGCTCGCGTCTGGTGCTGCGTCGACGCCATCAGGCAATCGGCATGCTGATCGACAATCGCCGTTATGACCCTCTGCGCGAGCAGTTGCGTGGTATCGGCGACCTGGAACGTATCCTCGCCCGCGTGGCGCTGCGTTCGGCCCGTCCGCGCGATCTCTCCACTTTGCGTGACGGGCTGGCTGCCGCGCCGCTGTTGCGCGAGCAGATCGCCACGCTGGACAGCCCGCTACTGCACACGCTGGTCGAAAGCATCGGTGACCACGCCGACACCGCCGCCCTGCTCGCCCGCGCCGTGGTCGAGCAGCCGCCGGTATTGCAGCGCGACGGTGGCGTGATCGCCGATGGCTACGATGCGGAACTGGACGAGTTGCGCCGCCTGTCGACTCACGCCGACCAGTACCTGGTCGAGCTGGAGGAACGCGAAAAGGCCGCCAGTGGCATCAGCACGTTGAAGGTCGGCTACAACCGCGTGCACGGCTATTACATCGAGATCAGCAAGGCGCACTCGGACAAGGTGCCGACGCATTACACGCGCCGGCAGACCACCAAGAATGCCGAGCGCTACATCACCGAAGAGCTGAAGACATTCGAGGACAAGGTGCTGTCGGCCAAGGAGCGCTCGCTGATGCGCGAGCGCTCGCTGTACGAGGCGCTGCTCGACACGCTCACCGGAAAACTTGAACCATTGAAGGCTGCGGCCAGCGCGATCGCCGCGCTGGACGTGCTAGCCACGCTGGCCGAACGCGCCGAGGCGCTGGACTGGAACGCACCTGAACTCAGCGACGAGCCCGGCATCGCGATCGAACGCGGCCGCCATCCGGTGGTGGAAAAAGTTCGCGACGAGCCGTTCGAGCCCAATGATCTGATTCTCGACGACACCCGCCGCATGCTGGTGATCACCGGCCCCAACATGGGCGGCAAGAGCACCTACATGCGTCAGAACGCGCTGATCGTGCTGCTCGCCCACATCGGCAGCTACGTGCCGGCCAGCCGCGCCGTGATCGGTCCGATCGACCGCATCTTCACCCGCATCGGCGCCGGTGATGACCTGTCGCGCGGCCAGTCAACCTTCATGGTGGAGATGAGCGAAACCGCGAACATCCTGCACAACGCCACCGCCGACAGCCTGGTGCTGATGGACGAGGTCGGTCGCGGCACCAGCACTTACGACGGCTTGTCGCTGGCCCGCGCCGCGGCCGTCCATTTGGCACGCCATTGCCGCGCGTACACGCTGTTCGCCACCCACTACTTCGAGCTGACCGAACTGGCCGGCGAATTCCCGTCGATCGCCAACGTGCATCTGGATGCCGTCGAGCTTCACGACAAACAACGCGGCGAACAACTGGTGTTCATGCACGCCGTGAAGGACGGCCCGGCCAACCGCAGTTTCGGCCTGCAGGTCGCGGCCCTGGCTGGCCTGCCAAAGTCGGTGATCGCCGACGCGAAGCGCACGCTGGCCGAGCTGGAGCGCGGCATGCACCGACAGGCCAGCGCGTCGGCGACGGAAGCCTCGCCACAACTGGGCCTGTTCGCACCGCCGGCGCCGTCCGCCGCCGAGCGTGCGCTTGAACAGATTGATCCCGACGCGCTGACTCCACGCGAAGCGCTGGACGCGCTGTACCGGCTGAAAGCCCTGAACTGAATGCCGACCCTCGAACCCGCAGGAGCCCGCTCGCGGGCGATGTGCTGGCTCTTGCGAATGCTGAATCTCGAATGTTAGAGCATCGCCCGCGAGCGGGCTCCTACGGGTTCGAGGGCCGCAGCAATCGTCCAGTCGGCCCCGTAGGCAGCGACAATCGTCAGGCTGCCGCGACCCGCTCCGCTGCCTCCAGCGCCTGGCTCAGGTCGGCCCACAAGTCATCGACATGTTCGATGCCTACCGACAAGCGCAGCAGACCCGGCGTAATACCGTACTGCGCCTGGGTGGCAGCATCGACAACGCGATGGGTCAGCCCGGCTGGATGCTGGATCAAGGTGTCGACCGAGCCCAGGCTCACTGCCGGAGTGGCCAGCTTCACTGCAGCCATCACGGCGCTCGCCGCCGCATGACCACCATGCACCTCGAACGCCATCAGGCTGCCCGGGCCGGACATCTGCGTGCCCACCAGATGCGCATTTGTCACCGTACCCAGGCCGGGATAACAGACCTTCGTTACCGCCGGATGCGCGGCCAGCCGTTCGGCCAGCAGTCGTGCGTTGTCCTGCGCCTTCAGCACGCGCAACGACAATGTCTGCAGGCCGCGATGCAACAAGTAGGCGCCCAGCGGATGCAGCAGCCCGCCAGTGGCGGCCCGCACCTGGCGCAGCGCTGTGGACCATTCCGCGTCACAGGCGACCACACCGGCAATCACGTCACCATAGCCACCGAGGAACTTGGTGGCACTGTGCAATACCAGGGTCGCGCCCAGCGACGCCGGCTGCTGCAACACGGGCGTGGCGAAGGTGGAATCGACCAGCACCGGCACCGTACCGGCCGCCTTCACCACCGCGGCGATGTCGACCAGATCCAGGGTCGGATTCGCGGGCGTTTCGATGATCACCAGCGCGGTATCGGCGGTGATCGCGCCGGCGACATCCTTTGGTTCGACCCAACGTGCGCTGATGCCGAGCAGGCCCGATTCCAGCAGATGGTCGTTGGTGCCGTACAACGGCCGCACGGCCAGCACGTGTTTGCCACGCTGGCCGGCAGCGAGCAGGCAGGCCGACATGGCCGCCATGCCGGAACCGAACGCCACCGCATCCGTGGTGCCTTCCAGTTGTGCCAGCGCGTTCTCGAAACGCGCCACCGTGGGATTGTGCAGCCGCGCGTAGATCGGATTGGCGGCCGTGGCCGCGCCGGCCACCAGCGCATCGAAACTGGCGGTGCCTTCGGCGAGGTCGCGGATTGGATAGGTGGTGGACAGATCCAGCGGTGGCGCGTGCACGCCAAGCTCGCGGAAATCCTCGCGACCAGCATGTACACCGAGTGTTTCGAGTCGTGACATGAATTCAACCCCATTCGACGGAATAGCCCAATCATAGAGTCATCGAGCAGGTTGATAATTTTTGCCGAGTTATATTTCGGTCAAGTGGCTCTCATGCGCCCGATCCGCGTTGACTTCGCTCTCTTGCGCGAGCTGCGAAAGAGCGCCCGGCTGCGCGACAAGACGCGGACGAACGCATCGGCGTAGCGCCATCGAACGCCAAGGAAGCAAGCGCGCCGCGCACGTGCGGCGCGATCAGCGGCTACCATGCGGCGATCACCTGCGCGATTTCGCACGGAATGCTTTCGCCACGCGGCCCCAAGTAGGGCACCTGAAGATAACCCTGATCTTCACCTTTTGGCGCAGTCCCGAACTGGCCATCCACCGGCGCGGCGACGCGGTTTGAGCTGCAATCCTGAGACGGACACCTGGCAACCGCCGACGTGACCTGCGGTCCGCCTGGCGGGTTCACGCCACGCGGGGCCATGCCAGCGGCAGATTTGCCGGCGCAATGACGCGGTCTGACTCACCCCCATCCGGCATCGCAATGTCGGGGATTCCGTCGAGCGCCTCGGCCGACAACGCCGATAGCAGCGTGTTGCTTGCCGTCGCAACGTCGCGTGCCGGAAGCCGCCCGGAGGCCACCAGCCGACCAATCCGCTGGTACACATCGTTGCGGTCGAACGGCTTCTTCATGAAGTCGTCGGCGCCGTAGCGTTGCAGATAGAACTGCTCGGTAGCCTGCTGGTTGCCGCTGATCATGATGATCGGGACTTCGCGAGTGCGCGGATCATGGCGCAGCGCCCGCAACACGCTGAAGCCGTTCGTTCCAGGCATCACCACGTCGAGGAAGATCAAGGCTGGGAGCTCGCTGCGCGCCAGCTCGATCGCAGCGACCCCACCGGTTGCCTTCAGCACGTGGTAACCGTCCTGGGCCAGCATCTTGCCCAGCACGGCGCAAATCGTGGGTGAGTCATCCACGACCAGTACGCGTGCGCCATGCGTGGTCTGCACGTGCTGCACTTCAACCGCATGTCCACGCAGCAGGCGCTTGATGAAACCGATGCCGCTCTTGCGTGCCAGTCCGTCCATGCAGGTCCTCCGGGTCACGGGAGGTGCGCAACAGGCGCGCCTCGTGGATAGGTGTGTATGCTCGCGCAGATGACTACGGCAATGTGCGACGCACGGCTCAACGCGAAGTCTTCAGCGCAAGTGCTTGATCTTGCGCAATTGCCGGCGGGCCTGTTTATCGGGGCGACCCGCTGGATGATCGAGCGCCGCCCCGCTCAGCCGACGCTGTTCGCGCACGGCCTCCCGTGCGGCGAGACTGGCGTCGGTTTCACGATAGAGTCGCTGGGCCTCGCTGGCCGGCCCACGTCGCGGCGACAACGCCAACACGCAAACTTCCAGACGCTCCTGACCGCGACCAATCCGCAGCCGGTCGCCCACGTGCAAGGCCCTGGCCGGCTTGCACCCCGCATCATTGACCTCGACCCGTCCCGCCTCGACGGCTTGCCGGGCCAGACTGCGGGTCTTGAAAAAGCGCGCCGCCCACAGCCATACGTCAGCGCGTAGCTCGGCAGCGTCGGAAGCCGGCAGCATCATGGCGTCAGACACTCCAGCGCACGGATCAGGTCGATTTGCCCTGCGGCGACACCATGTCCTGCGGATCAGGCATGGCGATATCAGGGATCGCGGCGTGCTCGTCCGGCGTCAGCGCCGGCTCGTCGGTCGGTGTCAGCGCGCTGGTGCGCGGGCGCACCACCAGTCGACCGGACTGGGTCAGGTGCTGCAGACGTGCAAACACTTCGCTACGTCCAAACGGCTTCTTCATGAAATCGTCGGCGCCGAAGCGCTGCACGTAGAACTGCTCGGTCGCCTGCAGGTTGCCGCTGATCATCACGATCGGAATACCGTGGGTGACTGGGTCCCGGCGCAGGGCCCGCAACACCGCGAAACCGTTCATGCCCGGCATTACGATGTCCAGGAAGATCAGATCCGGCTGCTCGGTGCGGGCCATCTCGATCGCCGTCTCGCCATCGCCGGCCTTGCGCACGATGTGGCCGTCCTGGCTCAGCATCTTGCCGAGCACGGCGCGGATGGTGGGCGAATCATCCACGACCAGAACATGCGCTTCCCTGGGCACGCCACTGCGCGGCGTCGCACGGCGCTCGCCATGCTCGCCGCCGAAGAAACGTCGGATCAGCTCAAAACCAGCCATGACGCGAGCCCCTGCTCTCTGGAATGCCACACCAAGTCTCAATGCAGAGCGGTCCTGACGCAAGCGCCGTCACCACGCCACGCCACCCAGCAACAGATTGCCCAGGGGCACCGTCAGCAGCGACAGCACGATACCGGCCCCCAGCACGGTGTTGGCCAGGGTCGGTTCCAGATCGTATTCGTCGGCCAGGATGGCAGCCGACACCATTGGCGCCATCGCTGCCTGCAGGACGCCCACGGTGAGCACCAGGCCATCGATGCCGGCGGCCGTCCCCATCAGCCAGCACAGCAACGGGGCCAGCAACAGCTTCCAGCCCAGCCCCCAGCTCGCGGCGCCCAGTTGCCGCTGGCCCGGATGGAACTTGAACTGCAGGCCCACGGAAAACAGCGCCAGCGGCGTCAGCGTGGCCCCGATCGGCGCGAGCACACCATCCATCCAACTCGGCCAGCCGCCGAGACGTCCCACCACGATACCCAGCAGCAGCGCCAGGAACGGCGGAAAGGAAAGGACCCGACGCAGCATCAGGCGTGGCTGCGGCGTGCGCCCGGAATAGATCGAGGCCACCACGATCCCGACCGAGGCGAGCACCGGAAATGCACCGAGCTGGTCGGCCACCACCGCCACCGCCAACCCAGCCTTGCCGTGCAACGCCTGGATCAACGGGTAGCCCATGTAGGCGGTATTGCCCAGGCCGCAGACCAGGATCAGCGAGCCGGTACGCTGCCGCGACCAGCCCAGGCGCGGGCCGAGCAGGCCAAACAGCAGCCATGCACCGCCAAAGGTGAGCCACATCGCTGCCACCGGAAACCACAGCTGCGAATCGAACTTCAGCTTCGGGATCAGCTCCAGCACCAGCGCCGCCAGCGCGATGTTCAGCACCCACCAGTTGATGCCTTGCACGATGCCCGCCGGCGGCTTCGCGAAGCGGGCCACCAGCACGCCCAGGGTCAGGCACACAAAAAGCAACAACAATGCACTCATGGAAGCACGGCAAGACTCGGGATGAGGCGCCATTAGACGCGATCCCCGCGCGGGCCGAAAGCGGCGGCGACGCCCATCGGCGATAATTCGGCCCTGCTCGTCGACAAGGTTGCCCGCATCCCTACCATGAACCCCGATCATCTCGTGCACGGGCTGGCAGGCGATGAAGTCGCGCCGGACTGGCCGGCGCTGACTGCGCTCGAGCTCGACGCCTTGCTGCAACGCTACCCGCAACTTGGCGGGCCGCTGCGCATCACATGGCACAGCCCGCGCCCACTGTCGGCCGCTGGCCTGATCGAGACGCGCGACGGGGAGTTTTTCGTCAAGCGCCATCACTGCCGCGTGCGCTCGGTGGCCACGCTGGGCGAAGAGCATCGCTTCATGGCGCATCTGCGAAGCGGCGGTGTGCCGATACCGACTGTGTTGAACGACGCGGACGGCGCCTCGGTGGTGCAGCTCGGCGACTGGGTCTACGAGGTGCAGCAGCGCGCCGCCGGCATCGACTTGTATCGCGAAGCGGTTTCGTGGGAACCGTTGGCCAACCCTGTGCATGCACGCAGCGCCGGCCGCATGCTCGCCGCGCTGCACGACGCCAGCGTGGGTTACGCCGCGGCGCAACGCGACACCCACATCCTGGTTGCACGCAGCGAACTGATTGCCGCACCCGATCCCGTCGCCACGTTGCGTGCGCAATTGCCGCGACGCCCCGGCTTGGCCGACTACCTGCACACACGCGATTGGCCGGGCGATCTCGCCGCGCTGCTCGCCCCCTGGCACGCCAGGGTTTCGCCGCGACTCGCCCGCCAGCCGCGACTGTGGACCCATGGCGACTGGCATGTCTCGAACCTGTGCTGGAGCGACTCCGGCGATGACGCGAGCATCACCGCCGTGCTCGACTTCGGCCTGGCTGCTGCGAACTGCGCGCTGTTCGACCTGGCCACCGCGATCGAGCGTAACGCGATTGCGTGGCTGGCACTGGACACCGGCAACGCCGCCATCCATCCGGAAATTGCCCTGGCACTGATCGACGGCTACCGCCAGCTTCGCCCGCTGGCGGGTGACGACATAGGCTTGCTCGCCGACCTGCTGCCACTGGTCCACGTCGGCTTCGCACTGTCGGAGGTGGAGTATTTTCACGCGATCACGCATTCCAGCGCCAACGCCGATGTCGCCTACGACATTTTTCTGCGCGGTCACGCCGACTGGTTCGCCACGGCCGCGGCACAAACCTTGCTGCACGCCATCCGCGACTGTCGCTGACCCATGCCGGGGTCATTCGTGGTTCAATACACGTTCTTGAAGCGGGGGTGCCTGGCGTTGCCGGGCTGAGAGAGTCCCTTGGAACCTGATCCGGTCCGTACCGGCGTAGGGAGCTTGCTGAGTCGATGGGTCCAGGTGGACTCGCCGACTCGCCGTCGCTTCGTCTGCAACCATGAAGACGACGACAATGAAAAGCCCCGCCCTGGCTCTTGCTCTGCTCGCCACGCTTGGCGCAGCCCATCCCGTGCGTGCCGCTGATGCGAAAGCCGGCGCCCCTGGGGTGGTCGAGGTAACCGGTGCGCCGCAAGCCACCAACCTCAGCCCGGTGCATGTCGAGGCGCGCGCGCCCGGGGAACGACGCCACAGCGGCATCGACAGCTACGGCAACGCCTCGCTGCACGACACCCCGGCCGCGGTCATCGTGGTGACGCGCCAGCAGCTCGACGACCGCCAGATCCGCACGCTGAGCGAGCTCGCCCGCGAGGATGCCTCGCTCGGCGACAACTACGCGCCGGTTGGCTACTACCAGGACATCTCGATCCGCGGATATCCGTTGGACCCCGCTACCGGATTCCGTGGCAACAACCTGAACATCACCGGCGAGCAGAAGATCCCGCTGGAAGACCGTCAGCACGTGGAGATCCTCAAGGGGCTGGCCGGGATCGAAGCTGGCGTGATGGCGCCCGGCGGCGTGCTCAACTACGTCAGCAAGCGGCCGGCCGATGTGCGCAACGTGATTCTGGGCACCGATTCGCACGGCTCGCGCTACGCCGCCATCGATATCGGCGGCTGGCTCACCCCCTACTTCGGAGTGCGCGTGAACGCGGCACACGAGAACATCCACTCCTACGTGCAGCACGCCGATGGCCGGCGCAGCATGTTGGCGCTGGCAGCCGACTGGAAGATCAGCGAAGCGGCCACGCTGGAACTGGACAGCGACTACCAGACCAGCGGCCAGCGCTCGGTGTCCGGCTACCAGTTGCTCGGTGGTGCTGCGATCCCGACCCATCCGGATACCTCGCGCATGCTCGGCTTCGAACCGTGGCAGCAGCCAGTCGGCATCGACTCCTCCAACAGCAGCCTGCGCTTCGATTACGCGCTGAGCGACGACTGGCGCCTGCGCCTGGCCGGTGGCCACAGCCGCAGCGCGATCGACGACAACGTGGCGTTTGCGTACGGTTGCTTCTATTCGAGCGACTGCGCCAGTGGCACCACGCCCGGCTGGTTCTTTGCGCCGAACGGCGACTACGACATCTACGATTTCCGCAGCCCCGACGACACCCGCGTCAGCAACGAAGCGCGCGCCGTACTCGAGGGCCAGCTCGACACCGGCGCGCTGAGTCACGAACTGAGTATCGGTGCCAGTGCCTTCCGCCGCACCATCGACCGCCGCCCCTATGTATATGACTACGTCGGCACCGCCAATATCGCCCAGGCCGACCCACCGTACTTTCCGCCTTCACCAAACCAGCCCGGCGCATCGGTGCGGCGACTGACCAGTTGGCAGCATTCGTTGTTCGCGCTCGACCGCATCCACCTCGGCGCGCACTGGCAGTTGATCGGCGGTGCTCGCCTGGTACGTCTGCACGAACGCAGTTACGACGACGATGGCGCGCCGGAGCGTGACACCCGCCTGAACAAGACGCTGCCGCAAGCCGCCGTGCTGTGGCAGCCGAATGCACCGACCACCGTGTACCTCAGCTACAGCGAAGGGCTTTCGCTCGGCATCGAGGCGCCGTACTGGACCAGCAACGGCGGCACCATGCTGGGTCCGCGGCTGGCGCGACAGGTCGAGGCGGGTATCAAGATCCAGGCCAGCGCCGTGCTGGACCTCACCGGCGCGCTTTACCGCATCCACCAGCCCTATCAATTCGCGCAGCCGGATGGCACACCGGAGGGCTTCACCTTCGTGCAGCGCGGTGAAGAGGTACACACAGGACTGGAGCTGGGTGCACACGGCAAGCTCGGCGACAATCTCAGATTGGTCGCCAGCGCCAGCTTCATCCAGGCCCGCGCCGAGAGCACCGGTAGGCCATCGTATGAAGGCCATCAGGTGGTCAACGTGCCGCGCTTCCGCAGCGCGCTGTACGCCGACTATCGACTGCCGTTTGCGCCGCGACTGAGCTTGCTCGGTGGCTGGCGCCATGCCTCGTCCAATGTCGCGACGCCGGATGGCCAGGTGCGCGTGCCGGCCTACCATGTGTTCGACGCCGGCCTGCGCTATGCGACGCAGTGGAACGGTCGCGCACTGACCTGGCGCCTGTCGGTCGACAACGTGTTCAATCATTCCTACTGGCGCGATACCGGTAGCTCCGGTGGCGACAGCTACCTGTTTCCCGGTGCCCCGCGGCTGGCCCGCCTCTCCGTGAGTTATTCCTTCTGATGATCTGGATCGAACTCGTCGGCGCCCTGATCAGCGCCTGGGCCGTCTGGCTCACCACCCGGCGACGCCCGTGGTGCTGGCCGGTCGGGTTGTTGTCGGTGTTGATCTATGGCGGCGTCTTCGTCGATGCCAAGCTGTATTCGGACGCGCTGCTGCAGCTGGCTTTCGCCGGCCTGATCATCTACGGCTGGCGCCGCTGGCTGCAGAACCTGGGTGACGACGGCCGCGTCAAAGTCGCGGTCTTGCCGCGGCGGCAAGCCGCCGGTCATCTATTGATCGGCGTAGTCGCGGCGATCGTGCTCGGCTACTCCATGCATCGCTGGACCGATGCCGCCTTGCCCTGGCTGGACGCGGCGCTGACGGCATTCAGCCTGGTCGCCCAATGGTGGCAGGGTCGCCGGCACATCGCCGCGTGGTGGCTGTGGATTGTGGTCGACGTGATCTATGTCGGCGAGTACATCTACAAGCACTTGCTGATCACCTCGGCGCTGTATGTGGGTTTCGTCGTGCTGGCCGTGATCGGCTTGCGCACCTGGCAGGCCGCTGCGAGACAGGGCCCCACTGAAACGGCCGTCGCACCGAGTTGAACCGGCCGCGCCAGCCCATGCCGCGAACAACCAGTTTCGAAAGGAGGTGATAGGAATCGTCGAGGCCACTGGTCGGGGTATCCTGTCAAAAGGAGGCAAAATGAACAGACCATGGATCGCGCGCGCCCTGATCGGATGCAGCCTGTGCCTGTTGGCTCTTCCGGCGTCTGCGCAGACCAACTTGCCGGGCATCACGGTGACCGCGCCGTACACCTCGGAGCACGGCAGCTACCTGATTTCCGGTGACTTCAAGGTCGACCCGCGCATGCCCGCGGTGGTGTTCGCCGCGCAGGCCCTGGTCAAGGACGACATCCTCAGCATCCGGCCAATACGGTTGGCAGATGATGAATATCTGGTACTGCAGGAGTGCGCTCGTGCCGATTGCAGCGAGGCGCTCATCGTGCGCGTGTGGAACGCCGGTGGTGCGACCGGCCTGGTGGGAAACAGCGAGAACCGAATCTGGATCAAGCACGAGAACAAGTACTTCATCTGGCTCAAGCGGCTGCCGTGGCTCGGCTCGACGGCGGGCTGCCAGCAGTGTGGCAGTCGCTTCGCTTCGTTCGAACGGATGAGCCCGCCGCTGACCCTGATCCCGGTCGGACAACTTGCCGCGTACAACCGCCGGGCGCTGTCGGTGGCCGAAGCTGCTGCCCCCGTCCCCGTGCAGTCGCAGAAACATGAAGGTTCGACCTTTGTCGTTACCTTCGAAGGTGGCAGCACCGTACGCATCAAGCGCATGCACGCGGCGAACTGAGGGCACGCCGCAGTCATTTCGACCAGCTCTTGTCCCGCTTTCGAGCCCATGCCGCCGGTGCGCCTGCAACCATTCACGCGGCACCGCCCGGCACGCAACGTGCGCCGACCGACGACGGAGAAAACCAATTTGTCGAACCTGTCGCATTTCCCCATCACCACGCGCTGGCCCGCGCAGCATCCCGAACGCATCCAGCTGTATTCGCTCAACACGCCGAACGGCGTGAAGGTGTCGATCATGCTGGAGGAAACCGGCCTGGCGTACGAGCCGCACCTGATCGACATCATGAACGACGAAAGCCACACGCCGGAATTCCTGTCGCTCAATCCCAACGGCAAGATTCCCGCAATCATCGACCCCGACGGCCCGGGCGGCGAGCCGTTGGCCTTGTTTGAATCGGGCGCGATCCTGCTGTACCTGGCCGACAAGACCGGCCGATTCATTCCCGCTGATCCGGCGCGACGCTGGGAGTGCATCCAGTGGCTGTTTTTCCAGATGGCGTCGATCGGCCCGATGTTCGGCCAGGTTGGCTACTTCAACAAGTTCGCCGGCCGGGAGATCGCCGACCCGCGCCCATTGCAGCGCTACGTCGACGAATCGAAACGGCTGCTGGGGGTGCTTGAGGACCGCCTTGAGGGTCGCGACTGGATCATGGGCGAGGATTACAGCATCGCCGACATCGCCACGCTCGGCTGGGTGGACAACCTGATCACGTTCTACGAGGCGCGCGACCTGGTCGACTACGATTGCCTTGCCCGTGTGCCGGCCTGGCTTGACCGCGCGCTGGCGCGACCGGCCGTGGCACGGGGGCGGCGGATTCCAGGGCGCGACTGACCCCGTCGCCGCTGACTGGACACCGGCGGGCGGCGCGGGCAAGCTTTCATCCACATCACATTAAGCCCCGTTGTCGCACCGTGAGTGCTGCCATGAACGCTTTGATTGCCGGATCGTTGCTGCCGAACCTCGCCATCGCCCTGTGCCTGCTGGCGCCGGCTGCCGCCGCGCAGAACATCTACAAATGCCCGCAATCGGGCGGAGGCGTCGCCTACACCGATCATCCCTGCCCTGCCGGCACCGGTGAGTTGCTGCACCAGGCGGACGACAGCGAAGTGATCGATCGCTATCTGCGCCTGGGCCAAAACAACCTGGCCAGGCAGTACGCCGAGGCACGCCACCTCGACGCGCTCTACAAAGATCGCCTCGCCGTCTATCAACAGGCGCAGGAAGAAACGGCGCAACGCCAGCATGAAGAGGCACTCGCCGCGCAGCAGCGTGATGACGAGGCGCACCAGCAAGCGTTGTCTGACCAGGCTTCCGAGCGCAACCGGCTGGAAGCGGAAAACGACGCCTTGCGCCAACAAAACGATCAGTACCGCGATGAGCGGTCGCGTCCGATGCCGGAATACGCCCCTACCTACTGGGGTGTTGCACCGGAGCCGTACGGGCGCGAGCCGCACCGCCACGATCGCGATCCCGGCAATCGTTGGGCGCCGCCGAAGGCTCCGGTATACCAGCCTTGCACGCAGTTGGCCGGTGGCCGAGTGAAGTGTTGATCGCGAATCCGCGGTAACACAGAACCCGGCGAGGCAGTCGCCGTCCGGCTTGTCCGGAATCCTGCACTTGCTTGAAGCCTGACCGTGCCATCGGTACCAGTATGATTTGGATGCACCGGGAGCGATGCGTCGACGTTGCCTCAGCGTGCGCCGGGCGGTGCGATCGCGTCGCCGCGCCGCACGTTCGCATCGTCGAGATGTTCGGCCTTCCAGATCATCGCGCGATGGATGCGCTGCCAGCCGCTGGGATGGTCGAAGAACAGATACTCCTCGACCGGGCCGGGGTGCATCTTGCGGTATTCCGACAATTGCACCGCCGCCTGGGCAAAGCCGTCGGGCTGGCGCGCCGCGTTCAGGCCGAACGCATCGGCCTCGGCCTCCATCGTGCGCGTGATCGAGTTGTTCACCGGCGTCATGAAGAACATGAAGATCGTGAACAAGGCCATGATCAGCGGCAATCCAGCCACGTCGCCGACACCACGCACATCCCAGCGCGCGCCCCAGCGGCGCTCGGCCCAGCCGAAACCCCAACGCACGAAGGCAAAGCCGATCACGATGATGACACCGAAGAACACGATGCCCTTGTACACATGGTTGAGCACATAGTGGCCCATCTCATGCCCCAGCACCGCCTTGACCTCCTCTGGCGAGCTGCGCTTGAGCAGGTTGTCGTTGAGGCTGATGCGGGTGGTGCCGAACATGCCGCTGACGTTGGCACTGATGCGCTTGCTCTGGCGCGATGCATCGAACCAGTACACGTCTGTAGCCGGAATGCCGTTGGCGCGCGCCATCGACAGGATCTCGGTCTTGAGCGGGCTGTCCGGCAGTGACTTGTAGGTATTGAACAACGGCATGATGTAGATCGGCGCAATGGTGGAGGCGAAGACCGAGAACGCGATCACCACGCCCGCGCCCCACAACCACCAGGTCCGGGTCGCCCGGCGGATCACGGCATAGATGACGACCAGCGCCAGCGTGCTCAGGATCAACCCCACCAGCAAGCCCTTGGCCTGCTCGCCGAACCATCCGCCAAGATCCAGGTTGGACAACCCGTATTTGTGCTCGCGGAAGTAGCCTTCGTAGAGGTTCCACGGCAAGGTCAGCAACGTCGTCAGCAAGATGTATTGCACCGCATAGATGGCCGTCTGCAGCCAGCGCCAGCGGGTGATGCGTTCGGCGAGATTGCGCATCCGCGCGGACAGACGCGTGCCCAGCAGCAACCACGCCACGCCCAGCGCGACCAGCAGATCCCACCCGATCAGCCAGTAGCCGCCCTCGAAATAGGCATCGGAGTTGGTCCGCTGCGCCGGCGTCAACTCGGCCATGTAGGCCTTGGTGGCGGCGTCCACGTTGAAAGCGGGCGACTGCGCCGAAACCGACTGCGCCACGGTAGCCGATACGGCCGCCGAGGAAGGCACCGCCTGCGCGCGGCTCGGGCCAACGACGAACAGTGCGAGCAGCAGCATACCGAGCAGCTTTTTCATGAAGACCCCCAGCCCGTGATGTCGCAGCAGAACGTGCAAGCTAGCGCAACCCGAGTCCCGCTGCCACCACGTACAATGACGGCACTTCATCACCGGACGGCTCGATGCCACCCCTACGCTTCAAACGCTACCTGCTGACTGGTCTGCTGACGTTCATTCCGCTGTGGGTGACCTGGCTGGTGTTCAAGTTCGTGCTGGGCGTGCTGGCCGGTATCGGCGCGCCGCTGGTCGCCGCGATGCTCGGCGCATTGTCGCTGGTCGCACCGCGTACGGCGGATACGCTGAATGCGCAATGGCTGACCTTCATCGTCGCCTTGCTGATCACCCTGCTGTCGCTCTACCTGCTGGGTCTGGTGGCGAGCCGGATGATTGGGCAGCGTTTCCTCAATGGATTCGACGCTCTGCTGGCACGTATTCCGCTGGTGCAGACGATTTACGGCGGCACCAAGAAACTGATGGCGGCACTGCAGAACAAGCCCGGTGGCTTGCAGCGAGTGGTGTTGATCGACTTTCCGCGTCGCGGCCTGAAGGTGGTCGGTTTCGTCACCCGGGTGATGGTGGAAGAAGGCACGGGCCGCCAGATGGCCGCGGTGTACATCCCCACGACGCCCAACCCCACCGGCGGCTACCTCGAATTGGTCCCGGTCGATGAGTTGACCCCTACCAATTGGACCATGGACCAGGCCATGGCATTCATTATCTCTGGCGGTGCGGTGGCGCCCGACCTGCTGCCGTCCGCTCCGGCGCACCAGGACAAGCCCGCGATCGACCTGTGAATCGATGCAAATTTGCTGGCTGGCACCTGCTTTCGCCCCCTGACCTTTTACACTGTCTGGCCCACGCCGATTGACCTAGCGTAGCCGGCCATGCCCGCACTGCCGAAAGAGCATTCGTGCGCGGCCAATCCCCCTTCCCAACCTGCCCAACGGGCAATTTCACTCATCGAGAGACATCCATGACCAAGCAGTATCTGAAGCCCGTCGCGCTGGCGATCAGCATAGCCCTGGCGCTGAGCGCCTGCGGCAAGCCGGAGGCGACGAACAACGCGCCGAGTGCCAGCAGCACGGCGCCTGCCGCCGCCGGCACGATCGCCGCGGTCGACAACGACAAGAGCGTCTTCGACGTCAGCGAGCTGGGTGCGTCGAACGAGGCGTGCCAGGACTTCAACCAGTTCGTCAATGCCAAATGGGTGGCGGCCAATCCCATCCCGGCCGACCGCACTCGCTGGGGCGCCTTCGATCAGTTGGCCGAAGACAGCCTCAACACCCAACACACGATCGTCGAGAACGCGGCCAAGGCCGCCGACCAGGCCACTGGCGGCTCCACCGAGCAGAAGATCGGTTACCTGTACAAGTCCGGCATGGACGAGGCGGCCATCGACAAGGCCGGCTTCGATCCAATCAAGCCCAAACTGACCGAGATCGACAAGCTGAAGAACGGCCAGGAGGTCGCCAACTATCTGGACCAGAGCTTCGCCGGCGGCGACATGCAGGTGTTCCAGTTCGGCTCCAGTGCCGATTTCAAGCACGCCGAGATCCAGATCGGCTACACCTTCCAGGGCGGGCTGGGCTTGCCGACCAAGGACTACTACACCGATCCCAAGCAGGCTGACCTGCGCAAGGCCTACCTCGACTACATCGCCAAAACGTTGGCGCTGACCGGCATATCTGCCGCCGACGCGAAGAAGCAGGCCGAACAGGTAATGGCGTTCGAGACCAAGCTGGCCGCCGCCTCGCTGGCACCGGTCGAGCTGCGTACGCCGGAGAACCAATACCACTTTGTCAGTGTGGCCCAAGCGGACAAGGTCACCCCGCACTTCAGCTGGGAGAAGTTTTTCGCGGCCCAGGGCGTGACCATCGACAAGGGCTTCTCGCTGTCGCAGCCGAAATTCTTCGCTGAGTTCGACAAGCTGCTGGCCAGCGCGCCGATCAGCCAGTGGCAGGCTTACCTGCGCTTCCATACCATCGACGATGCCTCCGACGCGCTGAGCAAGAACTTCCGCGACAACAGGTTCAACTTCTACGGCAAGACCCTGGCCGGTCAGCCAGAACAGAAGCCGCGCTGGAAACAGGTGCTGGGCGCGGTCAACGGCTCGATGGGCATGGCGCTGGGCGAGCTCTACGTGAAGCAGGAGTTCACTTTGGAATCGAAGCAGCGCGCCGAAGAGCTGGTCACCAACGTGCGCAACGCGCTGAAGGCGCGCATCGAGAACCTGGACTGGATGAGCGCGGAGACCAAGGCCAAGGCGATTGCCAAGTGGGACACCTTCCTGCCCAAGATCGGCTACCCCGACAAGTGGCGCAGCTGGGATGGCCTGCAGGTCACACCGGACAATTTCTACGCCAACCTCGAGGCCGCGTCGAAGTTCAACTATGACTACGACATCGCCAAGATCGGTCAGCCGACCGACCGCAGGGAATGGGGCATGACCCCGCAGACGGTCAACGCGTACTACAACCCGACCGACAACACGATCAACTTCCCGGCCGCGATCCTGCAGCCGCCGTTCTTCAACGCGAAGGCGGATGACGCGATCAACTACGGCGGCATCGGCGCCGTGATCGGCCACGAGGCCAGCCACGGTTTCGATGACCAAGGTAGTCAGTTCGACGGCGCCGGCAACAACGTCAACTGGTGGAGCAAGGACGATCGTGCCAAGTTCGACGCCCGCACGGCCAAGCTGGTGCAACAATTCAACGATTACACGCCAATCAAGGACCAACCGGACGCACACGTCAACGGCAAGCTGACCCTGGGCGAGAATATCGCCGACCTGGGTGGCCTCAACGTGGCCTACGACGCACTGCAGGTCGCGTTGAAACAGCGCCCGGAGGAGGCTGGCAAGAAGATCGACGGCTACACCGAGGACCAACGCTTCTTCCTCAACTGGGCCCGCGTGTGGCGCGGCAGCATCCGCGAGAAGCAGGCGCTGTTGCGCCTGAACACCGATCCGCACGCACCGGCTTCGCTGCGCGCGATGGGCGCGCCGTCGAACATGCCGGCGTTCGCCGCGGCGTACCAGTGCAAGCCCGACGATCCCATGGTGCGTCCGGCCGACAAGCAGGTAAACATCTGGTAAGTCGACTACCGGCAGTCAACTGAAAGCCCCGAGGCTCCGCATGCAGATGCGGGGCCTCTTCATTTTGCGCTGCAGGACAACGGGTTGATATCCGCTCGCGCTCGCAAAACATCTCCCCCCGCTTCATCGCCTTGGCCGTGTCCACCCACAGCCAAGCATCGCCGCCCCTGACCTTTGACACTGTCTGGCCCATGACGTTTGGCCTAGCGTAGATCAGTATTGCCACGATTTTCTGTACGCTGCCACGCCGTGGCGAACCTGACCCAACCCGACCCTTGCGGGCAAACCCACACTGGAAGCTTAATTCATGATCACGACCTATCTGAAACCGCTGGTGCTTGCTGCCAGCGTGGCGTTGGCGCTCACCGCCTGCGGCAAGCAGGAGCCCGCCAACACGCCACTCGCGCCAGCCGGCACTGCCAGCACGGCCGGCGCAGCCAGCACCGCCGCTGCACCGGCAGCTAGCGTGTTCGATGTCAGCGAGCTCGGCGCGCCCACCGAGGCCTGCCAGGACTTCAACCAGTTCGTCAATGCCAAGTGGATCGCCGCCAACCCGATCCCGGCCGATCAGACCGTGTGGGGTGCCTTCAGCATGCTGCACGAGAAGAGCCTGGCCGAGCAGCGCCAGTTGGTCGAAAGCGCCGAGAAGGATGCCGCCAGCGCCAAGGCCGGCTCGATCGACCAGAAGATCGGCTGGCTGTATCACTCCAGCATGGACATGGATGCGCGCAACAAGGCCGGCTTCGACCCGATCAAGCCGGACCTCGCCGGCATTGACGCACTGAAGTCCAACAAGGATCTGTCTGCCTGGCTGAACCAGTCATTTGCCAAGGGTGATGGCGCAGTGTTCGCCTTCGGCTCGGGCGCCGACTTCAAGGACGCCAAGATCCAGATCGCCTACTCTGAGCAGAGCGGACTGGGCCTGCCCACCACGGACTACTACACCGACGCCAAGTACAAAGACATCCGCGACAGCTACGTCAAGTATCTCGCCAAACTGCTCGCGATGAGCGGCAGCAGCGCCGCCGACGCGAGCAAGCAGGCTGCGCTTGCGATGAAATTCGAAACCGACCTGGCGCAGCATTCCATCCCGCGCGTGGAAATGCGCAAGCCGGAAAACCAGTACCACTTCGTGACCGTGGCCGAAGCGAACAAGATCACCCCACACTTCGACTGGAATGCGTTCTTCAAGGCCCAGGGCGTCACCATCGACAAGGGCTTCTCGCTGTCGCAGCCGAAGTTCTTCGCCGAATTCGACAAGCTGGTCGCCAGCGCTCCAATGAACGAATGGAAGGCCTATCTGAAGGCGCGCACTCTCTCCGGCTCAGCTTCTGCGCTGTCCGAGCCGTTCGTGCGTAACGCGCTGAAGGCGCGCATCCAGAACCTGGACTGGATGAGCGAGGCGACCAAGGTCAAGGCGCTCGACAAGTGGTCCAAGTTCCTGCCGAAGATCGGTTACCCGGATACCTGGCGCAGCTGGGATGGCCTGACCATCACGTCGGACAACTACTACGCCAACATGGAAGCGGCCAGCAAGTTCAACTACGAATACGACATCGCCAAGATCGGCAAGCCGACCGACCGCAAGGACTGGGGCATGACGCCGCAGACGGTCAATGCGTACTACAACCCGACCGACAACACGATCAACTTCCCGGCCGCGATCCTGCAGCCGCCGTTCTTCGATGCCAAGGCCGACGATGCGATCAACTACGGCGGGATCGGCGCCGTGATCGGTCACGAAGCCAGCCACGGCTTCGACGACCAGGGCAGCCAGTTCGATGGCGACGGCAACAACGTCAACTGGTGGACCGACGCGGACAAGAAGCAGTTCGAGGCTCGCACCGGCAAACTGGTCGACCAGTTCAACAACTACGCACCGCTGGCTGATCACCCGGAACTGCACGTCAACGGCAAGCTGACCCTGGGCGAGAACATCGCCGACCTGGGTGGCCTGAACATCGCCTATGACGCGCTGCAGACGGTGCTGAACACAAACCCGGCCGAGGCTGAGAAGAAGATCGACGGCTACACCGAAGATCAGCGCTTCTTCCTCAACTGGGCGCGCGTTTGGCGTGGCAGCATCCGCGACAAGGCACAGATGGTCTACCTCAACGCGGATCCGCATTCGCCGATGAAGTTCCGTGCGATGGGTGCCCCGTCGAACATGCCGCAGTTTGCTGCTGCATTCCAGTGCAAGCCCGGCGACGCGATGGTGCGCCCTGCCGACAAGCAGGTGAAGATCTGGTAACGACAAACCCGCCGCTGCAGGCAGCATATGGCCACCCCACGGGGTGAGCTTGCCACGGACTCGACGGATGGATACAAGGCGGCCCCGCGCACAAACGCGGGGCCGCCTTGCTTTTCGCCGTGCGGTGGGCGGCCACAGCCTAGAAATCGATGGCGAGACTCAGGTCCACGCTGCGCGGAGCGCCCGGCATGATCTGGTTGTCGCCATTCGCGGTCGCGTAGTAACGCACATCGAACAGGTTGCCGACATTCAGACTGACCCGATACTTCCCTTGCTTGTAGTACGCCATCGCATCGAAGCGTGTGTAGCCGGGGAGCACCACGCGGTTGTCGAACGAGGTGTAGACACGTGACTGGCTGACCCAGCCGCCACCGATGCCCCAGTGGTCGGTCAATGCATAGCGCGACCACAGTGATAATTGATTGTTCGGCACCAGGCCAACTTTCGCGCCGGCTGGTGCATCCTCGGTGGCACTGCGGATCTCGGCTTTCAGGTGGGCGTAGCCGGCATAGATGCTCCAGCGCGAGCTGAGGTTACCGTTCAAGCCCAGTTCGAAGCCCCGGTTGCGCTGTGCCCCGGTCTGCACCAGACGCGTGGGATCGAGCGGGTCGGGCGTGTTGACGTGGTCCAGATCCAGCTGGAACAGCGCAGCGGTCAACGCCAGCTTCTCATCAAGCAGGCTGAACTTGGCGCCGAGCTCGACGTTCACCGCCTTTTCCGGCGCCAGATCGGCACCTTTCGGGCTCTTCAACGACAGCGCCAGGTTGCTACCTTGTGGTGTGAACGAGCGGCTGACGCTGGCGTACAGCGAGGCCTTGCTCGTCGGTTTGTAGATCAGGCCCACGCGCGGACTCCACGCCGTGTCGGTGTGCTGTGTACTCGTGCCGGCCGGCAGCAGGCGATAGCGAGCGCCTACCGAAAAGCGATCCACGCGGATACCCGCCAGCGCCTTCCAGTGCGCGGACAGATCGACTTGGTCCTGCACGTACGCACCCAGGGCATGACCGACGGCATGGTTGATGCGATCGGCCTTGTTGATCGCAATGTCGATACGCGGATTGGCCAGTGGTATGCCTGTGACGGTGCTACCAGTAAATTTCGAATCATCATCGACTTGCATGCCGGCTTCCACGCCATACAGCAGTGTGTGATTCATAGCGAAAACATCCAGGTTCTGCACCAGCTCGGCCTGGTTGAAATAGCCGTCGCGTTGCGCGTCGTGGTTGTAGGCCTTCAGGCTCAGGGTGTCGTCGGACGCCACATCAGTGCCCGGATAGAGATTCTGATAGAACTTGTCGGTCCGGGTAGCGCGAAAGGTGTTGCGCAGCGTCAGGCGGTCGCTGATTTCATGCTGGAGCCGCGCGTGGAAACTGTCCACCGCGGTGCGTGCGAAGTTCTGCCGCGGCGAGCCGAAGAATGTTTCCGGCGCCACCACCACCGGGCGGTCGCCACGTGCGGGAATACCACGATCGGCGCGGCGTCGGTCATACGCGCGCTCGATGCCAACATCCAGCGTGGTGCGCTCGTCCAGATGGAAGCTAAAGACCGGATTGATGCCATAGCGGCGCCGGAAACCGTAATCGCGAAACCCATCGGAGTCCTCACCCATGAGGTTGAGACGATACGCGGCGGTGTCGCCCATGGCACCACCGAGATCCAGCGTTGCGCGCCGGTGTTTCCAGGATCCCGCCTGCAGCGTCAATTCGCGAATGGGCGAGCGTATGGCCTGCTTGGTCACCAGATTGACGACGCCGCCGGCACCTGCGCGGCCAAACATCATCGCCGTGGCGCCCTGCAATACGTCCACCTCATCCACGTTGTAGAGGTCGCGGTAGTATTCCGTGTCATCGCGCACGCCGTCGACAAAGAAATCGGCCTTGGTCTTGACTCCGCGTATCACGATCTCGTCGCGGTTTCCTTCGCCCTGGTGCACCGACACACCGGGCGCATTGCGCAGTGTGTCTCCCAGCGACTGGGCATTCTGATCGCGCAGCAAATCCTTCGGAATCGCCTGGATCGTCTGCGGAACATCGATCAGCGGCGTTTCAGTGCGGGTTGCCGTCCTGCTGCTGCCAACCATATAAGGCACGATGCCATCGACCCGCACGCCCTTGAGCGTCACGGTACTGAGCATCGCGCCCGCATCGGCCGGAGCGGCCGCGCCGGCCACGACGGCCACGACGGCATCACTTTCCGCTGGAGCGATCGCGTCCGCGGGCCAGGCCGTCGCTGGCACGGCGAGCGCCATCGAGATCAACGGCGCACAAAGCGGCGCAGCAAAATTGCGGGCATTGAATGGCATCCGGGTTCCTCGTGATGGGGATTCGAAACTTGACGGGCCGGCCGCCGGTGAACACGAATGATAATGATTCTTGTTGCCTTATACCAGAATCGCACCCCCGGGGCGCCTCGCCGTCGATCTCCGATCGGCGAAGTCCAGATCCTTCTGTTGACTAATCAACGTAATTTTCTGAGCCACTACGGTTCACACCACGCACCGCTCAGCGGATAATCGGCAACCCCAAGCCAACATGGCGACGCAATGTTCGTACCTGGTCAACGCTGGATCTCCTCCGCTGAACCCGAGTTAGGCCTCGGTACCGTGTTACGCGTCGAAGGACGCGGCGTGCAGGTGCTGTTTGCCAAGGCCGGCGTGCTGCGGCCGTATGCCATCGATTCGGCGCCGCTGCTGCGGGCCGAGTTCCGCGCGGGACAGCGCGTGGCCGGCAAGGGCATCGCGTTTCTGGTCGAACGCGTGGAGATCCGCAACGAGCTGCTGATCTACCGCGGTGAAGGCCGCGAACTGGAGGAAGGTCAACTCGACGACGAGCAGAGCGTGAGCCAGGCCGACGACCGCCTGATCGGTGGTCGCACGGATTCAGTGGCACAGTTCGAGCTGCGCCTGGAAGGGCTCCGTCGGCGCGCCGAAGCCCGCCGGTCACCGATGTGGGGGCTGGCCGCCGCGCGGATCGGGCTGGTGCCGCACCAGCTGCGCGTGGCCGGCATCGCCTCCGCGCGACGACCGCCGCGCGTGCTGCTGGCCGACGAGGTCGGCCTCGGCAAGACCATCGAGGCCGGCATGATCATCGCGCGCCAGCTCGCCACCGGTCGCGCCTCGCGTGTGTTGCTGCTGTTGCCCGACACCCTGGTCTACCAGTGGTTCGTCGAACTGCTGCGCCGCTTCAACCTCAGCTTTGCGATCTACGACGCAGAGCGCTGCGAGGCGCTGGAACAAGCTGGCGACGGCGTTGCCAACAACCCGTTCGAGGACGAACAACTGGTGATCGCCGACTTCGGCTTTCTGGAGAATTCACCCAGGCACGCGCAGCAGTTGCTCGACGCCCCCTGGGACCTGCTGGTGGTCGACGAGGCGCATCACCTGGCCTGGTCGCCGCAAGAGGCCAGCCCGCGCTATCGCATGGTCGAGCAACTGGCCCTGGCGATCCCCGGCGTGATCCTGCTTACGGCCACGCCGGAACAACTTGGTCGCAGCGGCCATTTTGCCCGCCTGCGCCTGCTCGACCCGCAGCGCTATCGCGATCTGGACGGCTATCTGGACGAAGCGGAGACCTTCCAGTCGCTGTCGAAAATCGCCGACCGGTTGCTCGACGGCGAGGCACTGGATGATCTGCAACGTGCGACTCTCGCCGACGCTTTCCACGGCGATGAGGCGTTGACCGCGCAGTTGGCGGAGTCGACCAAGCCGGCCCATGCGCGTGCACTGCTCGCGGCGCTGATCGACCGCCACGGCACCGGCCGCGCGATGTTCCGCAACAACCGCGCCGGCGTGGGCGGTTTTCCGAAGCGCCTGCCCGCGTGGCACCTGATCGACGCCGAAGCGCTGGAAGAAAATACCCGTCAGGCGTTGCTCGCCGAATTCCACGCCGACATTCAGCAGCCGCCAGCGCTACTCGAAATCGACTACAGCACGGACCCGCGCGTCGGTGCGTTGACCGACCTGCTTGAGCAGTATCCGCAAGACAAGTTCCTGCTGATCTGCCGCAGCCAGGCCAAGGTGCTGGCGCTGGAGGAAGCGTTGCGCACAAAGAGCGGCGTAGGCGTGGCGCGCTTCCACGAGGGCCTGGGTATCGTGCAGCGCGACCGCAACGCCGCCTACTTCGCCGAGCCCGACGGCGCACGCCTGCTGCTGTGTTCGGAGATCGGCTCGGAGGGGCGCAACTTCCAGTCCGCCCACCGGCTGATCCTGTGGGACTTGCCACTCGACCCGGACCTGCTGGAGCAGCGCATCGGTCGGCTCGACCGCATCGGCCAGAAACACGACATCAGCATCCACATTCTCGTCGTCGCAGACAGTGCACAGCACGTACTGGCGCGCTGGTACGACGAAGGCGTCGATGCATTCCGCTCCAGCCCGGCCGACGGCCGTGAACTGCTGCGCCGCTTCGGTGAGCCGTTGACTAGGTTGGCCGATGAACATGCCCGTGGCGTGGACAACCGCGACCAGGAGCTTGATGCACTGCTTGCCGAAACGCGCTCCAGCCATGAAGAGATGGCCGAACTGATCCGTGGCGGCCGCGACTACCTGCTGGAATTGGCGGCCAACCGCGACCCGCACGCAGAAGAACTAAAGCAGGCATTCACCCGCGAGGATCACGATCCCGCCCGCGACGCGTTCATCCAGCGCCTGCTCGAAGCGTTCGGCATCCACGTCGAGGAGCTGGGTGGCCAGGTGCTGCTGCTCGATCCGCAATACCTGTCCACCGACGCCCTGCCCGGCTTTGCCGACGGCCCGCAATCGGTGACGTTCTCGCGCGAAGTGGCGTTGGCGCGCGAAGAACTGCCCCTGCTTCGGCTCGACCATCCGCTGATCGCCGGCGCGCTGGAACTGGCCACATCCGGCGAACAGGGCAACGCCGCCTTCATGGTCGACGACGCGCTGCCGCCCCGTACCGCCCTGCTGCAATCGGTATTCGTGCTTGAGTGTGTTGCTGATCGCCGGCTGGATGCCGAACGCTTTCTGCCCCATCTGCCGATCGTGGTTACCGTCGATACGCGCCTGGCCGAGCGCGCCGACTTCGCGCCCAGCGAGATCGGGTTGCGCAAGGCCGGCGATCGCAATATCGAAGTGGCACGCTACCGCAAATTTCTCGGCAAGCTGGTACCTCCCATGCTCGCCCGCGCCGAAGCACTGGCCGGCACACACAGCCACGCCAGCATCGATTCCGCGCTGACCCTGGCTACCGAGACCCTCGACGCCGAACTCTCGCGCCTGCTCGCGTTGCACGCAGTGAATCCATCCATCAGCGATACCGAAATCACCGCCGTCACCGACGAACGCAACGCCTTGCTGGCCGCACTGCCATCATCGCGACTGCGCCTGGATGCGGTGCGATTCGTCGTCAGCGCCGATTTCCTGTCGTTGCGCTGACGCGCGCCGTCACCGCCAATCGCTGGTAGGAGCCCGGCTGCGGGCGATGCTCTTGCGATTCCCGATTCCGAACTCCCGACTCCCGACTCCCGGCCGAAAGCATCGCCCACCCGCGGGCTGTTACAGCATCAAACGCCGCTTCGGCTTGATCGGAAACTTGCCGCGCCAGTACTGGATCAACACGATGCCGCCGACCATGCCGCCAAGATGCGCGAAATGGGCGACACCGGCCTGAGTGCCGGTGACGCCCAGTACCAATTCCACCGCGGCGTAGCCGATCACGAACAGCCACGCAGGCATCGGCACCGGCAGGAAGATCAGCATCACCTTCTCGTGCGGATACAGCATGCCGAACGCCAGCAGCAAACCGAAAATCGCCCCCGACGCACCCAGCGTGGGATAGAAGCCGTGGGTGAACCAGTGCACCACGATCAGCTGGGCCAGCGCCGCCACGATCGCGCAGACGAAGTAATAGATGATGAAGTTGCGCGCACCGAACGTGCGCTCGATCGAGCCGCCGAACATGAACAGCGCGAACATGTTGAACAGGATATGGGTGAGTCCGCCATGCATGAACGCGTAGGTGACCACCTGCCACGGCCGGAAGCCGATCGACGCCAGGCCTTGCGCGGTCTGGAAAACCTGATCCGGCCCCCACGGCCACAACGCGAAATACTGCAGAAAGACTTCACCGAAGAACTGTTGCAGCACGAAGATGACGACGTTGGCGATCAGCAGGTTGCGCGTGACCGGCGGCAAATCAAATGACATCAGGCGGTTCCCGCGGTGAGTAAGGCACAAGCGTAGCGGTGACAGCGCCATACCGCCACGCAACGCACGCCGCAAGCGCCAACGCAGCGCGGTCATGTGACAGCGATGGCTGGCATTTGTTCAGCGCATCACGGTTGGCGTCAACCTGCGCATCCAGCAAAAAGCCGCCTCGCGGCGGCTCTGAATGCACAAGGAAGCAAGCGATCAGCCCTTGTTGGTCGCCAGCGCCATCGCTTCTGGTCGCTTCGCCCCGGCAAAGCGCTTGGCCCAGTAGCCGTCGTCCAGGCTGGAAATCTCCACCGACTTGCCGGTGGTCGGCGAATGGATGAAGCGTCCGTTCGAAATATAGATGCCTACGTGCGAGATATGATGCCGGCCGCGGGTATGGAAGAACACCAGATCGCCCGGCTTGATATCCGCCCGCTTGACCTTGGTCCCGGCCAGGAACTGTGCCGCCGAGGTGCTCGGCAACTGCAAGCCGATGGCATGCGCAAATACGTAGCGGACGAAGCCGCTGCAATCGAAGCCGGTGGAAGGATCGTTGCCACCACGCACGTAACGGATGTCGCGCAGACCCATCGCCGCCGCCAGCAACGATTTGCGCAAATCAGTGATGTTCTTCTGCGCGGCCGTACGGCTCGCCGCAGACTGGTCGCCGTCAGCCGGCCCCACCGGCGGGTCACCGGCTACCGCCACCCGGGCCAGCAGAACATCGGCATGGTCTGGCAGCATGGACTGGCCCAACTGCGCGGCGGGACTGAACAGCGGCAGCGGCTGCAGCAATGGTGCAGCCACACTGGCGGTCAGCGACGTATTGATGACCTGGTTAGCGGCAGCCTTGACGCCGGTGGCGTGAAGTGAACCGCACAGCAGCAGTATCGGGACAAGCGCGGAAAACACGGTCAATCGCTGGATGGGCATGCAAGGAAAATTCCGGTCGGGTCACACGGCAGACCGCCCGCGCAGAGGCTGACGACGTGACAAGGTCGTGAAAGTAACAAGCTAGAGCCGTCAAGGTGTTGGATTGAGGTTAAATGAACCCTGCCGTTTCGAAAAATCGGGACGGCCAGCACACTTCATCCAAGTTATTGATTCTGGATAAAGTTATGACTTGGTCGGTGATTCCGGCCAGTAATACGAATCCGGATAGGGCCGCTTGCCGAAGATCGCCGTGCCGATCCGTACCTCGGTCGCGCCCTCGGCAATGGCGATCGGGAAATCACCGCTCATGCCCATCGAAAGTTTAGGCAAATCATGCCCTTGCGATATCGAGTGATCGCGTAGTTCGCGCAGCAAGCGGAAGCAACCATGCACTTCAGCCGGCTCGGTAGACAGGATCGCCAGGGTCATCAGGCCGCGCACGCGCAAAGTGTCGTAGCGGCGCAAACGGTTCAGGAAATCCGCCAGCTGTTCAGGTGGCAGTCCGTATTTGCTGGGCTCGGGCGAGGTCTTCACCTGCACCAGCACGTCGATCGCGCGACCTTCGTGCTGCAATCGTCGATCCAAGGCTTCGGCCAGTTCCGGCCGGTCCAGCGACTGCACTTCGCTGGCCAGCCGGGCGATGTCTTTCGCCTTGTTGGTCTGCAGATGACCGATCATGACCCAGTCGATGTGGCAGTCGGCCAGCGGCGCGGTCTTGTCGCGGATCTCCTGCACCTTGTTCTCGCCGAAACGATGCATGCCCAGTGCCACGCCCGCGCGGATCACCTCAGGGCCAAAGGTCTTGCTGACCGGCAGGATTGTCACCTCGGCCGGGTCGCGGCCAGCCTCGCGACAGGCATCGTCGACCCGGTGGCGGATCTGCGCCCAGTTGTCCGCGAGCGTGCGCGTATCCATGCTCACAACCCTGCAGTCACGCCTTGCTGCCCTGCTGGTGATGGCGCGCCACCACCTCGGCCACCACCATCGAGACCTTCTTGCCGGTGGGGATATGCAGGAACTCGTTCGGGCCGTGCGCATTGGAATGCGGGCCAAGCACGCCGGTGATCAGAAACTGTGCCCGCGGAAACTTCTCGCCCAGCATGCCCATGAACGGGATGCTGCCGCCCTCGCCCATGTAGGTTGCCGGCGCACCGAAGTAATGTTGCGAAGCCTCGCCAACCGCCTCGGCCAGCCACGGCGACAGCGCCGGCGCGTTCCAGCCGCCGCCATCTTTTTCCAGCGTGAAGCTGACCTTGGCGCCATACGGGGGATCGGTCTCCAGCAACTGCTTGACGAAAGCGCCGGCCTTGGCGCCGCTGAGCGTCGGCGGCACGCGCAGGCTGAGCTTCACCGCGGTTTGCGGCCTGAGCACGTTGCCGGCGCTTTCCAGCGGCGGGATGCCGCCGACGCCGGTCACCGCCAGTTGCGGGCGCCAGGTGCGGTTGAGCACCAGCTCGGTCAGGTCGTCGGTAACCGGTTGCATGCCGCCGACCCAGGGGAACTTGCTGTAGATGTCGGTACCGAGCACCTCAGCTGACGCTTTGGCCTGTTCCATCCGCTCGGCGGGAATGTCGACATAAAGCTCTTTCGGCTTGATCTTGCCGGTGGCCGGATCCTCCAGCCGCGACAGCAGCTCACGCAAGATGCGGAAGCTTGACGGCACCACGCCAGAGGCATCACCCGAATGCACGCCCTCTTCCAGCACCTGTACCGTAAGGTTGCCACCGGTCATGCCACGCAACGACGTGGTCAGCCATAGTTGGTCATAGTTGCCGCAGCCCGAATCCAGGCACACCACCAATGAGGGGCTGCCGATGCGCGACGCCAGGTGATCGACGTAGAACGGCAGGTCGTAGCTGCCTGATTCCTCGCAGGCTTCGATCATGACCACGCAGCGCGCATGCGGAATGCCCTGCTCGTGCAGCGCCAACAACGCGGCCAGCGAACCGAAGATCGCGTAACCATCGTCCGCGCCGCCACGACCGTACAGCCGGTCGCCCTTGATCACCGGCTCCCAGGGCCCGAGGCCATCAGCCCAGCCGGTCATCTCCGGCTGCTTGTCCAGGTGGCCATACAGCATCACCGTGTCGTCGCCTTGTCCCGGCACCTCGATGTAAATCAGCGGCGTGCGCCCTTCCAGTCGCACGACTTCCAGCGTGGCACCCGGCAGCTGGCCCAACTTGGAGCGTGCCCAGGTTTCCATCAGCTTCACCGCGGCATCCATGTGCCCATGGCTGGCCCAGTCCTTGTCGAACATCGGCGACTTGTTGGGAATACGGATGTATTCCACCAATTGCGGCACGACTTCGGCATCCCACAAATCACTGACGAAACGAGACAGGCGGCTGGTATCCATGGGTGGCACTCCGGCTTGCGAACAATGGACCATTGTAACAGCGCGCTCCGGCGGCGCCGACGTGCAAGACGGCCAGCGCCCACAGCAGCGCGCGTGCAGGCCGGACGATTAGATGGCGGGACGCCCGACTGCGCGAACAGGCGCCAGCACGCATGGTGATGCCGCGGCATCGGGTACGCCGCCACTACGCCATCATCATGTTCAAGGAGGATAGTCATGTTCAGAAAACTCATCACGCTCGCCATCGCGTTGACCTTCGCGGCGCCGGGCCTGCTGCTCGCTGCCACGCCGGTCAACATCAACCAGGCCAATGCCGCCACCATTGCCAAGTCGCTCGACGGCATCGGCGCCTCGCGCGCCGACGCGATCGTCGCCTGGCGCGAAGCGCATGGCCCGTTCAAGAAAGCCGACGACCTGAAACACGTCAAGGGCATAGGCAAGGCCACGATCGAGCGCAATCGCAGCGCGATCCTGCTCGCCGACACAGCCACCGGAAAAGACGCCGTTGCCGAGCCGCGGCCCGGCCAGCGCAAGGCCGCGGACGCCGAGTAAGCGGACTCGGATACCACCACGATCGGTGCAGGCGGCCCGCCCCTGGCGCGCCGCCTGCGTTACACTCGCGCGCCCCATCCGCTGCCGCGCCGCCATGATCCTCCCGCACCATCACATCGCTGCATCCACCATCCGTGGTGCCGGCAAGGGCTTGTTTCTCGACGAAGTGGTGGTTGCCGGCCGCATCATCACCGCGCCTGACGAGATCAACCAGACATTCCGGCAAGCCGAGATCGAAGCCTCGGCAGAGCTGCGTACCCAGTGGCACGCGGCCGCGCGCTGGTTCGAGGACCGCTACACGCTGTCGCCAGACTGGCCGGATGAGTGCTACATCAACCACAGCTTCACGCCGAACGGGCTGTGGCACCTGGGCTTCGTGTTTGCGCTGGCGGAACTGCCTGCCGGCAGCGAGATCACGGTGGATTACCGCCACCTGCTACCGCCCGGCCAGGCCGAGGATTTTGTCGATTCGGCCACCGGTGAGACAATTACCGGGTTGTCCTGGCGAGAGAGCCTGGCCAGCAGTACCCGCGCCCTCGCCGAACTGCTGGCAACCACTCCGACCCGGGCGTGATGGCTGATCGTGATGTTCGAGATTCCTACCATTGAAACGGCGCGGCTGCGACTGACCGCGCTGACCGAACGGCACTTCGACGACTACGCCGCCATGCTGGCCGATCCGGACAGCACGCGCTGGGTCGGCGATGGCCAGCCGCTGGATCGCACCAATGCCTGGCGTTCGCTGGCCATGCTGCTGGGCCACTGGCAGTTGCGCGGCTGCGGCATGTGGGCGCTCGAGCTCAAGGAAAGCGGCGAGTTCATCGGCCGCGCCGGCCTGATGTACCCCGACGGCTGGCCGGACCTGGAACTGGGCTGGATGCTGAAACCGGACTACCAGCACCAGGGCTACGCCACCGAGGCCGGCAGTGTCGTGCTCGACTTCGCCTGGAAACAGCTGCACGCACGGCGGGTGATCAGTCTGGTACGGATCGGCAACGAAGCCTCCGACCGGCTGGCCGAACGGCTCGGCGGCGAGCACATCGAGAATATGGATTTCTACGGCAGCAACAGCCACGTGTTCGCGTACTACCCGCCGCAGCACGAGCACCGTCGCGCTTATGCGTGACCGAGTTGCCGGTCATCTGGCGAGCTGACGGCGCCTGCAGCGGTGGCGGCAAGCCGCCGCGGCGTGACGGCTGGACCGAACGCGCCATCTTCGCCAGGGCATACAGTCGCGCCACGTGAACCCAGCTGAGCACCGTCAGGCGCAGGTCGTACAGCCCGAAGTCGGCATGCAACTCGCTGTTGAAATGGACTTGTGCAACTTCCAGCGCAGGGCCGTGGCACCGCGATCGCCGGCCAGTTCCAGCACGCCAACCTTGGGAAACCGCTGCCCGGCCAGGTTGAAATCACCCCACCAGCCGGTGCGCTCGACCAGCCGTGGCAGCTGGCTGGGAAAATCGATATCCAGGATCAGCGTGTCGGCGGCCGGAACCGGCTGGGCCAGGACTATGCGCACCACCGTCTGGTCAGTGTCCGGCCCGCCATCCGGATGCACGAACTGCCAGCACAATGCGTGTTGCCCTGTGCGACCCGCTTGAGTTCGATCCAGCCCCACTGGCCTTTCGTCAGCACGACCTCACCGTGCGGACGGTCATGCGCGGTCAACACCTTGCGCTCGGTGAACCAGGTGCTGCCAGCGTTCTGGAACGCGTTGAGATACACGATGAAAATAGATGTGGCTGACCGGACGATCGCCGCGGTTGCGCCAGGTCATGCGCTCCTGGCCGGAGACCGCGTGCTTGACCGCATCAAGCGTGGCGTCGATGCGATAACTCACCACGCGATCGGACAAGGTCGCCTCCTGCCCGGTGCGCTCGCCACCCCGTGCACCCGCTGCGCTCGGCAGCGTCGGCGCGGCGGCATCGGCGGCAGCAAACGGAATGGCGGGCAGGGCCACCGTGGCGGCGTTTGCCGGACCAGTGCGAGCGTGCTCCACGCGGGCCGGCGCGCCGGCCACCGTATTCTGCTGCGCCATCGACGACCACGATCATCCCGCCACCGACAAGGCGAGCGCCCACAGATATCCCCATTGGCGTACCACTGATCGCATGCTGGTGACTCCCCCGGCAACCCGGGCAGGATGCCTCGGATCGGTGCGTACCGCATAGGCCAGAGGTGATGCCGAACCGGGTCGCGGCGGGAACCGCCGCGCGCGCGGCAGGCCTGTCATGGTCGAGACCACACCGGCCGCGGCAAGTCGCACTTCCGCGCGGAGCTTGCCGCCACCGCTCGTGCCGGCCACACTCGCGCGATCATCAGGAGTATCTGCATGCGCATCCTGCTGGCCGAGGACGACACCGCCATTGCCGAGGGCATCTGCGCCTCGCTGCGCCACGGCGGCCATGCCGTGGACCATGTGGCCGCAGGCAACCTCGCCGATGCCGCGTTGCGCGACCACGACTATGACTTGCTGGTGCTCGACCTCGGACTCCCTGCGCTTGACGGCAGCGAGGTCCTGCAGCGCCTGCGCAGCCGCGGCAGCGGCGTGCCGGTGCTGGTGGTCACCGCCCGCGACGGCCTGTCCGAACGCATCCGGGTACTTGACCTGGGCGCCGACGACTACCTGGTCAAGCCATTTGCGCTGGCCGAGTTCGAAGCGCGCGTGCGGGCTTTGCTGCGCCGAATCGGCACCCAGGGCAAGCCTGAGCTGCTGCTCGGCCGCCTGCGCCTGGACCTCCCCGGCCACCGCGCCTGGATCGATCAAATGCCGCTGGAACTGACCGCCCGCGAATTCGGCCTGCTGGAAGCACTCGCGCTGCGCCCCGAACGGGTCACCAGTCGGGCGCAGCTGATCGAGGCGCTGTGCGACTGGGACCAGGAGCTGACCGACAACGGGCTGGACATTGCGATCCATCGCCTGCGGCGCAAGCTGCAAGGCAGCGGCACCGGCGTGCGCACGATTCGTGGCCTCGGTTATCTGCTCGAAGAAAGCAGCGAGTCCGCAGGCGCCCCGCGGTGAGCGCGGCGTCCGTACTCCAGCGCCGCCCCAGCCTGCGCCGGAGCCTGCTGCTGGTGCTGCTGGTTCCGATGGCGATTTTACTGGTCCTGGATGCGCTGTTGACCTATAGCGTGGCGTTGACCTATGCCAACCAGGTGCACGATCGGGACCTCAGCGACGACGCGGTGATGCTGGCGAAAATGCTGGGCAACGAGCAACTGGGCAGCCAGTTGAGCCCGCAGGCGCGCTTCCTGCTCGAATACGACCGCGAAGGCCACAGCTACTTCCGCGTCAGCAGCTCTCGGCGCGGTCTGCTCGCCGGCAGCGCCCAGTTGCCTGCGGCTACGGAGGCACCGACCCGGATCGATGCTCCCGTGCTTTACAGCACACGGTTAAACGGACATCCGTTGCGGGCGTCCGAGGTACGCACGACCAACCCTGGCGACCCCTCGGACAGCCTGCTCGTCACCGTCGCGGAAACCTTGCACGACCGCCACCAGCAGGCCCGGGAAATCCTGCTGTTGTCGATTTTGGTGCAGACCACGCTGATCGTCTGCCTCTTGTCCCTGGTCTGGTTCGGTGTCGGCCGCGGCCTGCGCGCGCTCGATCCGCTGACCGCGCGACTGGCCGCCCGTTCGCACGAGCTGACACCGATCGGCGGCCCCGATGTGCCACGGGAAATCCTGCCGCTGACGGACACCATCGACGCCCTGTTTGGCCGCTTGCGCGGCATGCTGGCCCTGCACGACCGCTTCATCGCCGACGCCGCGCACCAGTTGCGTACGCCACTGACCGGGCTGAGCCTGCACGTCGACCGCGCCATCGCCGACCCGCGGCCGGAAACCGTGGCCGATGCCCTCGCCCACATCCAGCGCCTGACCCGGCGCGCGGCCCGCACCTCGTCGCAACTGCTGGCGCTGACCCGGGCCCAGGCTTCGCCGCTGGAACTGGGCGAACCGCAGCGACTCGACCTGGGCAAACTGATTCGCGAAGCGGTGGCACAACGCGTACCCGACGCCCTGCGCGCCGGCGTGGACCTTGGTTACGATGGCAACGCCGACACCCTCGACCTGCTGGGCGACGCCTCCAGCATGCTCGACCTGCTCGACAACTTGATCGACAACGCCGTGCGCTACGCCGGGAGCGGCGGCATGGTCACGGTCGACCTGCGCCGGCGGACCGATGGCAGCGTCTGCCTCAGCGTCGAGGACAACGGTCCCGGCGTACCGCCAGATTTGCTGCCGCGCTTGAGTGAACGGTTCTTCCGCGCCGCCGCCGGCAGCGACGAGGGCAGCGGCCTGGGCCTGGCAATCGTCCAACGCATCGCCCAACGACACCGGGCCGCAGTGACCTATCGGCTCGCCGAACCGCACGGGCTGCGCGTGGAGGTGTTGTTCCCGCCGCCGTCGCCCGCATGATTTCGACACGGGCAAGTCGCGAGGGACCCGCGCCCGCCGTGTCTCGAATGGCACGATCCACTTCGCGCCATCAGAATAGACAAAGAATTCAACGCGACAATGGTTGCAGATACCCATAGCTTGTACCCGTGTCAGACCATGGCCATGAATGATGTCAGGCGTACCGCTCCGTTCCAGCAAGCCACCCAGCGATATGCGCCTGCGTAACTGCCTGCTTGGCGCCGTGTTGGCCGCCCTGGTCGGCTGCGCGGCACCGCTGCCTCAGCTGAAGCCGCCGCTACCCGCCCACTGGCAACATGCCATGACCTCGGCCAAGGCCCCACCCACCGACCTGCACGGCTGGTGGCACGCCTTTGCCGACGCGGAACTCGACGCCATGGTCGACCGTGCCCTGGCCAACAACCTCGATGTCGCCGAGGCGGTCGAGCGCCTGCGCGCGGTGCGTGCACTGCACGATCGAGCCAGCGCACGTTACCTGCCTACGCTCGATATAAGCACCAACGATGTGGTCGATCCGAGCGCGAACGCCTCGTATTTCTTTGTCGGCTTCGATGCCAACTGGGAACTGGGGCTGTTCGGCCGCGCGGAAGGCACCCGGCGCGAGGCGCAGGGTGCGCTCGATGCACGCGTCGCCGATCTGCGTAGCGCGCAGGTGTCCCTGGTAGCCGAGGTGGTTCGTGAGTGGATCGAGTTGCGTACGGCGCAGCAGCAAGAGCACCTGTTGTCGCAGATCAGCCTGGCGCGTCGCCAGGCATGGAAGGCACTCGGCACGCGCCAGCGGCTGCACCTGGCAGGGCCAGCCATGGTGGATCAGGCACAGGCGGCATACGCTCAATCGCAAGCGGCACTGGCCGCGCCGCGGCAATCGATCAACGCGAATGCGCAGCGTCTGGCCGTACTGCTCGGCCAGAACCATCCCGACCCGGCCTGGTTGCAACCCGGTCGCTTGCCCGAGTTGGGCACCTGGCAACTCGACAGCACGCCGGCCAATCTGGTGCGCACGCGCCCGGAGATTGCTCGCGCCGAAGCTGACGTGCTGCAGGCCGCCGGCGCCCTGGCATTGGCCCACGCCGATTTGTTCCCCACTCTCGGCATCGGCGGATCAATCAACTGGGCTACCGACATCGACAACGACAAACCGCTTTCCGATAGCCCCAACGCCATCGTGTCGGTGGGGCCGGCGATCAACATCCCGCTGTTCGACTGGGGCCTCCGGCTGGCCGCCAAGGATTCGAAGGATCATGCCTTGAAGGCCAGCGTGCTGGCCTATCGCCAGGCGGTGTTGCAAGGCGTAGCCGAGGTCGAAAGCGCACTCGGCAGCTTGCAGCAACAAGAGCAGCGCGAACAACAGGGCGCGATTGCCTGGCAAGCGCTGCAACGCGTCGACCTGGCGGTGCGGGCACGGCAACGGTTACAGCTGGCCAGCCCGCTCGACCGCACCGAGAGCCGGATCGCCGCCGTCCAGGCCGCAATCGAACTGGCTGATGCCCGTGCCGGGCACAGCCTCGCCTACGTGGCCCTGTACAAGGCGCTGGGCGGGGCGCCTTTGCCAAGCGCCGACCAGATTGCCGCGCCCGCGGCCACTGCAACCGATACCGACCATCCCGGGATCCAACGCTGATGGTCGCACTCGCCCGCAAGACCCTGATCTACGAATGGCGCCGCTTTCTGCCGGCGATGCTGGCGGTCGGCTTTGCCGGCCTGTTGCAACTGCTGCAAATTGCCCTGGTGCTGGGCATCTTCGGCAGCACCAGCCTGTATATCACCGGCTCGTCCGCGGATGTCTGGGTGGGCTACCCCGGCACCCAGAACGTAGGCTCGGGTCGCTCGATCGATGCGGGCGTGGAATCGCGCATCCTGATGGATCCCGCGGTGACACAGGTCGAGCCATATATCTGGGTCGATGGAGACTGGCGCGGCCCGCACGAGACCGGCGGCGTGTCGGTCTTCGTTTCGGGCATCGACCCGGCCGCCAAGGGCATGATGTTCTCCAGGGTGTTGCCCGCCGCGCTACGCGCCCGGCTGGCCGAACCGGATGCGATCGTGGTCGACCGCTCCGCGCTGGCCCAGCTCGGCGTGGGCATCGGCCAGACTGCCACCATCAACGGCCACCAGGTGCAGGTCGTCGGCATCAGCACCGGCCTGCGCGCGCTCGGCGGCGTCAACGTGCTGTGCTCGCTGGACACCGCGCGGCGGCTGGACAGCGACACCGACGATGTCGGGCCGACCTATCTCGTGGCCAAGTTGCACGATGCGCGACAAGCCGATGCCGTCGCCCAGCGCCTGCGTGGCGACCAGGCGTTCGGGCCGTATACCGCGTGGGGTGCTCGCGATTTCGCACGCTTGTCGGTGTTGTACTGGCTGTTCGATACCGGCGCGGGAGCCGGCGTGCTGTTCCTGGCCGGCGTCGTGTTCCTGGTCGGTGCCGTGATCACCAGCCAGACGCTGATCGCGGCGGTCAACGGCTCGGTGCGCGAATACGCCACCCTCAACGCACTGGGCGTCGGGGTAGCGGCGCTGCGCCGCGTGGTGCTGGAACAGGCGTTCTGGGTCGGCGCGCTGGGCCTGCTCGGCGCCAGCGTGCTGGGTTTGTTGTTGATGCTGCTGGCGCGCAGCCAGGACGTGCCGGTGGTGCTGAACGTGCCGGCCGCGCTGGCCTGCATCATCCTGGTGATGGGCCTGGCGGCAGTGTCCGGCCTGGCCGCCATGCGCAGCCTGCGCCGCGCCGATCCCGCGACCCTGCTGAGGTAACCGCCATGCATCGCCCGGCCACCATCGCCGCCCCCGACCAGCTTGCCTTGCGCGCGACCGGCGTCAGCAAATCGTTCGTCTCCGGCAAGCTGCGCACTCAGGTGCTGGACAACCTGAGCCTGGACATCAATGCCGGCGAGTTGACCTTGATCTCCGGGCCGTCCGGCTGCGGCAAGAGCACCCTGTTGTCGATCCTCAGTGGCCTGCAAAAGATCGACAGCGGCAGCGTGCAGGCGCTCGGCAGCGAACTGGGCCAGCTCGACCTGCGCGCGCTGGAGCGCTTCCGACTGGAGCACACCGGTTTCGTGTTCCAGGGCTTCAACCTGTTTCCCGCGCTCAGCGCCTTTGAGCAGGTCGAGTTGCCGCTCAACTACATGGGCCTGACGCGTGACGAGGCACGCCGTCGCGCCCGTCTCTCGCTGGAAGAGGTTGGCCTGGCACACCGCATGCGCCTGCGTCCGGCCGAACTGTCCGGTGGCGAGAAGCAACGCGTGGCGATCGCGCGCGCCCTGGCCAAGGAACCCCACCTGCTGTTCGCTGACGAACCCACCAGCGCACTGGACGCCGCCAACGGCCAGACAATCATCGACCTCTTGCACCGCATCGCCGTCGGTCACGGCACCACCGTCCTGTGCGTCAGCCACGACCCGCGCCTGGTCATGCACGCCGACCGGGTACTTGCGATGGAAGACGGCCGCATCCTCAGCGACCGGCGCACTGCGGCCCCGGTCATCCACCATCACGGAACGCCATCATGAAGGTCTGCGATACAGCCCCCGAACCGACCTGTCCGACGCGCCGCCAGGACTGGCGACTCGGTGCCATGGCGTTCAGCCTGTCGCTGTTGCTGGGCGCTTGCTCGCCTGCGCCGGACACGACCACCGCCAGCACGCCGCCGTCAGCGTACGCTGCCGTGGCACGTGGTCGGATCGACATCGAGGGTGGCCTGCTGGCGCTGTCGATGCCCCGCGAAGGCATCCTGGCCAAGCTGGCCGTGCACGAGGGGGACCATGTCAAACAGGGCCAACTATTGGCACAGCTCGACACCCGCCCGGCCACGCTCGCGCTGGATGCGGCGCAAGCCGGACGAGAACAGGCACAGGCACAATCCCGGTTGCTTGTGGTCAAGCTGGCCGCCGCGAAGCAGCGTGCCGGGCGCTTGCGCGCGGCCGTGACGGCCGGCGCGGGCGATGGTCAGAGCGCCGACGACGCGCACGAAGCCGCGGCCCAGCTCGAAGCCGAGCAATCAGCCGCCCGCGCCGCGTTGGACATGGCGCGCCAGAAGCTGGATGAAGCCCGCTACGAGCTGAAGCAGCGAAGCCTGCTGGCCCCGTTCGACGCCGACGTGGTGAAAGTGGCCGCACAAGTCGGCGCCAGTATCTCGCCGTCATCCGGCCCCTTGTTTACCTTGCTGCCGAATAAACCACGCATCGTGCGCGCCGAGCTCAACGAGAGTTTCGTCGGCATGGTCAAGCCCGGCATGCACGCCGAGGTCTCGGCCAACAACGACGACCCTGGCGCTCGCTGGGGCGCCCACGTCCTGCGCATCGGCGAGGTCTACGGCCCCGCCACCCTGGAGAACGACCCACAGGTACGCGCCAACTCGCACACGGTGGAATGCGTGCTGGCATTCGATCAGCCGCAGAACTTGCGCATCGGCCAGCGCGTCACCGTGCGTTTCGACGCCAGCGACACGCAGCCCGTGCCGAAAGACTGAGGAAACCGCCCGCTGCCATGCTTTGGCTTGGCCGAACGACCATCCCGGGCGCCTGTAGGGCCGTTGGTGGTCGAGTCGAGGATTCGGCTGCGCGAGGACAACAACTGACGATTTGCGGGTCCATAGTGGTTCTATGGATCAAGGAACCGGCGGGAACGTGGACCGCGCAGGCGGAATCGCGGACCGACCAACCAAACGCCGACAGGCTCCCAAGCACAGGCAATCGCGTGATCCAGCAAACCGACTTTTTCTTCGAGGGTGGCCGCAGCGGCGTGCTGCTGATCCACGGCCTCACCGGCACGCCGATGGAAATGCGCTTGCTCGGCAAGGGGCTGAACCACGCCGGCTTCAGCGTGCATGGCATGCAACTGGCTGGCCATTGCGGCAATGTCGACGACCTGCTCGCTACCGGCTGGCGCGACTGGTATGACAGTGTCGAGCGCGCCGCCGACGACATGCTGGCCAAGGTGGATCACCTGTTCGTGGGCGGACTGTCGATGGGTGCCCTGCTGGCACTCAAGCTGGCCGCCGATCGACCCCGCGACATCGCCGGTGTCGGCGTGTACGGCGCCACCTTCCGCTATGACGGCTGGAGCATTCCACGGCTGGCGCGGCTGTCGTTCATGCTGCCGCTGCTGAAGACGCTCGGCATCGGCCGCGGTCGCAGCTTCATGGAACAACCGCCCTACGGCATCCGCGACGAACGCCTGCGCGCGCAGATCAGCACGGCGATGCTCGGCGGGGACAGCGCCGCCGCCGGCCTGCCCGGCAACCCCTGGTACTCGCTGGCCGAAATGCACCGCCTGGCCGCGATCGTGCGCAGGCAACTGCCGCAAGTGGTCGCGCCCTGCCTGGTGGCCCACGCCAGCGATGACGACGTAGCCAGCGTGAAGAATGCGGAACTGGTGATGCGCGAGGTCAGCGCACCGACCGAGCTGCTGCTGCTGGACGACAGCTACCACATGATCACGATCGACAAGCAGCGGCGCACCCTGATCGAGCACTCCGCCGCCTTCTTCGAACGCATCGCGGCCGCCGACGGCGCCCAGCGCATCGCCGCCTGAGCATGCCGACGAACGGCTCCATTTCCGCCCTGGTCGCCACGTTGTGGATGTTGAACATCCTCGTCGACACCGGTGGCCAACTGGCGTTCAAGGCGGCCGCCGGCGACCCTACCGCCGGCGATGGGCTGGCGCGTTGGAAGCACATGGCTGCACGCCCCTGGTTGTGGCTGGGCATTGGCTGCTACGTCATCGAGTTCGTGGTGTGGATCGCGTTCTTGTCGCTGATCCCGTTGTCCGAGGGCGTCTTGCTGGGTTCGATCAACATCGTGGCGATCATGATCGCCGGACGTTTCCTGTTCGGCGAAAAGCTGACCCGCCTGCGCGTGACCGGCATCGCGCTGGTCACGCTCGGCGTGGCGATCGTGGGGCTGGCCGCATGAAGCGCTTCTACCTGTTCGGCTTCCTGCTGCTGATGACGTTCGATACGCTGGCGCAGATCAGTTTCAAGTACGCTGGCACGCAGGCGTTGCCGGTGCAGGCGAGCCTCGCCTGGTTGCTGCGCGTGTTCGGCCAGCCCTGGGTTTATGGCGCCGTGATCGGCTACATCGGCGCGTTCTTCACCTGGATGGCCTTGCTCAAGACCGCGCCGATTGGCCCGGCCTTCGCCGCCTCCCACCTGGAGGTGGTTTCGGTGATGCTGCTGTCGATCTGGTTGTTTGACGAACACCTCACCGTGCCCCGCGTATTGGGCGCGATCGCTATCGTCGCCGGTATCGTCTGTCTGGGCCTGGCCGAAAGCGACGAGCTGACCACGACCGCACCAGACCAACTGACGGGCGCCAGCTAAGCTGCCCGCATGCTCCCTCGTCGTCCGCAGGAACTTCCACCGACCGCCGGCCTGCCGCTGCACTGGCGCGACCTGCTGCCCGGCGCGCCGATACTGGCGTCCGGCCTCGCCGCGCAACTGGGCACGCCACCGCTGCAGCTTGAATGTTCAGGCACCGCCAGCCTGCTGATTGCGTTGGCTGCCCTGCGCGAGCTGCAGCCCGGACGCCACCGCGTGGTCGTGCCGGCCTATACCTGCCCGTTGGTCGCCATCGCCGTGCGGCGCGCCGGCCTGGAGTTGCAGTTGTGCGACCTGCGCGCCGGGCGCTACGACATGGATCCCGCGGCTCTGCGCGCTGCCTGCGACGAACGCACGCTGGCGATCATCCCGACTCATCTTGGTGGTCGCGTCGCCGATGTAGGTGACACACTGGCTGTGGCGCGCAAAGTCGGTGCTTACGTGATCGAGGACGCCGCCCAGGCGCTGGGCGCGCGACGCGACGGGGTCAGCGTGGGGTTGGCCGGCGACATCGGCTTCTTCAGCCTGGCCGCCGGCAAGGGGCTGTCGATCTATGAAGGCGGTCTGCTGCTGGCGCGCGATCCGAACTTGCGCGCGCGACTGACCGAGTCCGCCCAACGCATGGTGCCGCAGCGGCTCGGTTGGGAATGCCGCCGCAGCGTCGAGTTGCTGGGCTATGCCGCGCTGTACCGTCCGCGTGGGCTACGCCTGGCCTATGGCAATCCGCTTCGCCGTGCCCTGCGCCGCGGCGATCCAGTGGCTGCCGTGGGCGATGATTTCGCGCTGACGATTCCGCTGCACCGGGTTGGACGATGGCGCCAGGTTGTGGGCGCTCACGCGGCCGCCCGCCTGCCGGCCTTCCTCGAACAACTGACGGCCCAGGCCGCGCGTCGGTTGCCTCGGCTGCGCGGGATCGACGGCATCCGGATCATGCAGGACCCACCGGGCGGCCACGGCACCTGGCCCTTTTTCCTGCTCCTGTTGCCCGACCAGGTGCGCCGCGATGCAGCGCTGAACGAGCTGTGGGGAGCAGGTCTGGGCGTCAGCCGCCTGTTCATCCACGCCTTGCCCGACTATGCCTATCTGGCCGGCATCGTACCGTCGCAGGACGTGCCACAAGCGCGCGCTTTCGCAGCCCGCAGCCTCAGCATCAGCAACAGCCCGTGGCTGACCGACGGGGATTTCGAGCGGATCTGCTGCGCCTTGGAAGCTGCGTTGGCGTGAAGCACGGATGCGTCTGGCCGGCCCATTCTGCCAAAACAAAAAGGACAACCCCGAGGATTGTCCTTCAAGCCCCGCTGCAACCGGGTATCAATTGGTGGGCGGTACAAGGATCGAACTTGTGACCCCTACCATGTCAAGGTAGTGCTCTACCGCTGAGCTAACCGCCCGTCGCATCGGCCGTGCCGCGCGAGCCGCGCAGTATACGGCAGGGTGCCGTCGGCGACAATACGCGGGGCACGCCCGGCCCGGCCCGGCTCAGCGCAGGGCCTGCTCACGCAACTGGTGGATCTGGTCGCGCAGGCGCGCCGCTTCCTCGAACTCCAGATTCTGCGCGTGCTGGTACATCCGCGCTTCCAGCTTCTTCAGCATGCTGGCCGCCTGCTGGGCGTCGAGCCCGGCGTAGTCGGCACCCTGCTCGGCCACCGCGCGGCCATGCCGCTGGGACTTGCCGCGGCGATTGCCCGAGTCGCCGCGTGCGCCTTCCATGATGTCGGCGATGCGCCGCACCACGGTCGTGGGCGTGATGCCATGCGCCTCGTTGTAGGCTACCTGTTTCTCGCGACGCCGCGCGGTCTCGTCCATCGCGGCCTGCATCGAGCGGGTCACCACGTCGGCGTACAGGATCGCCTTGCCGCGCACGTTGCGGGCGGCCCGGCCGATAGTCTGGATCAGCGAACCGGTGGAGCGCAGGAAGCCCTCCTTGTCGGCATCCAGGATTGCCACCAGCGACACCTCGGGCATGTCCAGCCCCTCGCGCAGCAGGTTGATGCCGACCAGCACATCAAACTCGCCCAGACGCAGATCGCGGATGATTTCGCTGCGCTCGATCGTCGCGATGTCCGAGTGCAGGTAGCGCACCTTCACATCGTGCTCGGCCAGGTATTCGGTGAGGTTCTCGGCCATGCGCTTGGTCAGCGTGGTGACCAGCACGCGGTCGCCCATCGCCACCCGCTTGTGCGTTTCACTGAGCAGGTCGTCGACCTGGGTGCGAACGGGGCGCACCTCCACTTCCGGATCGACCAGGCCGGTCGGACGTACCACCAGTTCGGTCACCGCGTCGCCGGACTTCTGCAACTCGTAGTCGCGCGGGGTGGCAGAAATGTAGATGACACGCGGCACCCGCGCCTCCCATTCTGCAAAACGCAGCGGCCGGTTGTCCATCGCCGACGGCAGGCGGAAGCCGAACTCGACCAGGGTTTCCTTGCGCGAGCGGTCGCCCTTGTACATCGCGCCCAGCTGCGGCACGGTGACGTGCGATTCGTCGACCACCAGCAGCCCGTCGGCCGGCAAGTAGTCGAAAAGTGTCGGTGGCGGCTCGCCGGCCTCGCGCCGGGTCAGATGACGCGAGTAGTTCTCGATGCCCTGGCAGTAGCCGACCTCGGTCATCATTTCCAGATCGAATCGCGTGCGCTGTTCCAGCCGCTGGGCCTCCAGCAGCTTGTTCTCCTTGTACAGATACTCCAGCCGATCCTTCAGCTCGACCTTGATTGTCTCGATCGCGTTGAGCACGCTCGCGCGGGTGCTGGCGTAGTGGGTGCGTGGATAGACTGTGTAGCGCGGAATCCTGCGGATCGTCTCGCCGGTAAGCGGATCGAACAGCGCCATGTTCTCCACCTCGCCATCGAACAGCTCGATGCGCAGCGCCTCGGTTTCCGACTCAGCGGGAAATACGTCGATGATCTCGCCACGCACGCGGTAGGTGCCACGGCGCAGATCCATCTCGTTACGGGTGTACTGCAGCTCGGTGAGCTGGTGGATCAGCTTGCGCTGGTCAATCCGCTCGCCCTTGGCCAGGATCAGCCGCAGCGACAGGTAATCCTCGGGATTGCCCAGGCCGTAGATCGCCGAGACGGTAGCCACGATGATCGAATCGCGTCGCGACAGCAGCGCCTTGGTTGCCGACAGCCGCATCTGCTCGATGTGCTCGTTGATCGAGGCATCCTTCTCGATGAAGGTATCCGACGCCACTACGTAGGCTTCCGGCTGGTAGTAGTCGTAATAGCTGACGAAGTATTCCACCGCGTTGTGCGGAAAGAATTCCCTGAACTCGCCGTACAGTTGCGCCGCCAGCGTCTTGTTCGGCGCCATCACGATGGTCGGGCGCTGTACCCGCTCAATCACGCTGGCGACAGTGTAGGTCTTGCCTGAACCGGTGACGCCGAGCAGGGTCTGCGCCGCCAGACCCGCCTCGAAACCCGCGGCCAGGCGTTCGATCGCTTGCGGCTGCTCGCCGGCGGGCTGGTAGGGGGCAACGAGCTGGAAGCGATCAGTCATTGACTACAGGTGTGGGCGGGACGGGTCATTTTAAATCACGCCTGCTGACAGGATGTGTCAGCGCAGACCCACACCGATCCCGGCGTCGGGCCGCTGGGCCGGTCGCGCCAGCGCCCTAGCATGGAGTCTCCGTTCATCGCAGGACGCGACATGAAGACCACGCCAGGAAAGTCGGCTTCACATCGCTTTCAACACGGCACCAGCCTGATCGAGCAGATCATGGTACTGGCGATTATCGGTGTGCTGCTCGGCGTCGCCCTGCCGCCACTGCGACACGTGCTGGGCCGCAACCGGCTGCAGGTGGCGCAGACCGACTTCATCACGGCATTGCAGCACGCGCGCAGTACCGCTGCCACCAGCGGCAAGCGCACGCTGTTTTGCCCCAGTTCCGACGGCAGCCAGTGCAGTGGTGATACGCGATGGGAGCACGGCTGGCTGCTCGGTCACGACACCAATGGCGATCACCAACCTGATGGCGGGCCGTCCTACACGCGTGCCGCCTACGCCGGTCTGCGCATCAGCAGCAGCCCCGGGCGCCACGACGTGAGATTCAAACCTGACGGCAGCGCCGCCGGCAGCAACCTTACCCTCCTGTTCTGCGAACCAGGCGGAGATGGTCACGCGCTGAGCGTCGTGGTTTCCAATCCTGGCCGCGTCCGTGGTGCGCCAGCCAGCGCGGCCCAGGCGGCGAGTTGCTTGCGTGGTAACTGAGCGGCGACAGGCGCGGCAAGTCCTGGAGATCGCCAGCATGTAGGGCGCCACCGCTTTCCCCATCACGGCCAGATCGCTGCTCCACGAGCAGCCGGCAATACTGATTTCCCGTCGGGTAGCGCGCGCTCTGGCACTACTGAAAGTGTCTGCACGCCCGTGTGAAACTCACACAGAACGCCAGTCGCTCACCGTCGTCTCGAAAAATCGCTGCACCTGCTTTGCCGCTGTCAGCACGTGGCAAAGCACACCCGAAATTCCATGTGGAAGAGACTGGACGCAGGCGCAGGTACGTCCCGCAATGTGGCGAAACGAGACCTGACACCGAGCTTCTGCGAATGACCTCGCGCGGCTGGACGAAGGTCGCGGCTGTGTCGTACCAAGAGTCTCGTGAGGTGCAACATCGCCGGTTGTTACGGTAGTGCGCTATCCGGCGCCGGATCCCACAGGGCCGGAAAACGCACCATTCGCATCGATCACGTCCGGACGCGTCACGCGGGCAACAAAATCCAGACCGAACATCCAGGGCGGAAGGAATTCCTCGGTGAATGCTCGCGATCGCGGCGTTCGCACCTTTATCACAGCGTTTTCAGGTATTCCACCAAATCATTCTTCTGCCTGGGCGTAAGCCACCATAGATTCAGTTTCTTGTTGTAAGCCTCCACGACATCCGCGAGCGTCTTGGCAGAGCCATCGTGGAAGTATGGCGCGTGCTGCCACAGCCCGCGCAACGGCGTGGTGCGGTACATCCCGGTCGCCGAACGCGTCACATAAAGCGTGTCCTTGGCCGCGGAGGCTGTCGGCGCATGCAGCCTTGCATTGGCATCGGTGAAGTGCGGACCGCTGTGGCAGCTTGAGCAACCGGCGACCTTGAATACCAGCTTCCCGCGCCGGGCCGCGGCAGGCTCAAAGCTTCCTGCCGGCGGCGGGGGCGCCGCGATCGACAACTGGTACGCCTGCAGCGCGGCCAACGCGCTGCTGGTCATATCCTGCGTGCCGTTTACCACCAACATGCCAGGTTGCCAGTTGGGCGCCAAGCCTGGCGTATGCGGGTTCAGGTGCGCGCCAACCCGTGGGTCCGAGAAGACGCCTTGTCCGCCCATCTGGGTCACGGCGACGTAGCGATTCCAGTATGAGAGGTTGGGGCCGTCGCCGGTATAGACGACGCTGTTCACGCCGTCCAGACCGTACGCAGGTGGTATCACCACCGGATTGCTGAGGCCATCGACGTTCCAGCGTGGGTCATACAAGCCGGGACCCCACGAATTCAGCTGCACCTTTTGCGCAGCGGAAAGCGCCGGTGACAACGCGACGATCGCGCCGGGATTGAGGTCATGGTTGGGCCAGCCATCGAGCCGGTGGCCGATGCCCGGCGCGAACGAGTTGTCGACAGTGGAATGGCACAACGCGCAGGTGATGCCGAACCGGGTCAAGGTGTCAGTACCGTTGACGTTTTCGACGGTGCCCTGGGCGCCGACCACCGCATTGAGCTTCAACAACACGACCGTGACGGCAGGGTCATCCAGGTTGATGCTTCCGTCTGCAATGCCCTTCTTCACCGCCTCGGGCAGCGCGTCGACATCGACTTTCAGGCCTACCGCCAGTGCAGTTTTTGGACTGACTTCAGTACTGATGACCTGATTCATGTGCAACTGGTCAGTCCAGTGGATTTCATCGCCGAACGTGTCGTAGCGAAAGACCTGCTGACCTTGCTTGATCAACTCTGCCTTGCTGAGCGGCTGGCTCGATTGGGTCGCCGCGTAGATCGCGCCACCTGAAGCGGCCAGCAGCGAAAAACTGCCGGCGATCAGCACCGAGAGAACCTTCAACTGCTGTTTCATCGCGTTACCCTCTGAAATTTAGTGGTGTTCCGACGATCCAACTCTTGCGTTGATCGCGCCTGAAACGAGCCACCCAGCTGTAGGATTGGCCTTGGCTCGCCAACCGGTGGATCATCATTCACGTCCAGGCCGAACGTACGCAGCCCGGCTTGCCTTACCATGCCGGCCTTACCGGCGCGATGTGATGTGACCGCGAAAGTTCTGCAGGAAAACGGGGCCATAGCCATAGCCCATGTCGAGCGGTCCGCTGTTGCTGCCCTGCATGAAAGCACCACCGCTGAAATTGACCAGGGAACCCACCGGCGTGCCCAGGCCGGGATAGGTGGCAGGCGATTGCACGGTCGTGAACTGGAACTGCACCTGCTGACCTTTTGCGTTGAGCAGGGTCACGTCGTACTTGAGGGGCGTGATGCCGCTGATCTCGGGTCCTTGCGTAAGTATCCTGTTGAAGACCGGGACGCCCCAGAGGAGCGGAAACCTGACCGCTACCGAGATCACGCGACCAACGTTTCCGAAAGACGCATCCGTGAAATTCGGGTCCACGTTCATCGTGCCGATGAACGGAGTCGCAAACCGTATGGGACCCTTGAAGAGCTGTGCTTGTCCGTGGATGTAGAACGACTGTGTCGATGTCGATGTCTGCGTCGGCGCCGCGGCGACGGCCAGTGCCGGAGCCAACGCGCCGATCAGCAGGCCCCACAGCAAGGATCGTTCCAAAGACTTCAGGTTAATCGGCTTCATGGCCTTACCTCCCAATGGTTCGCGATACATCAGCTGGCTGGGTGGTCGCGCCGGCCGCCGAACGCGGGGCCGTGGACTATCCCGAGCCGTAGATAACTTGCCGTTACGTTCCCGGGAAACGCTTCGGTGCCTCAAGGCTGTTGCGGCAGGCAGTTTGGCTGACCAGTCTTGCAACGGGCCCTCCATCGCATTAGACGCACCGACGGCAGGAAAGGTTACAGAGCGCGATTCGAACGACCGAGCAGAGCCGGCGTGTTGTGACGTCGCAACAAACGCGTCCGCAAGAATGGGTGCCCAAACCGGGACATCCAAACCCATGCGATCGAGCTTTCGATCCCATGGTGGCGCGCACGGCTCGTTGCTCCACAACCGATGGCAGCCGAGGCTTCACGGAGTTGCCTTTCCAGAATGGCTGACCGATTCAATGCACTGACACACGCGGCCGGTCTCATGCTCGCCCACGCGTCGCTGACGCTGACCACATGGTCATCAGCGCTTCGCCATCTCACGCGCAGCAGCAGAAATCTCAGGGTCGCACCCTGGCTTGCGACGCTCCAACCGACGAGTCGAGCATCGAGGCCGGCGTCTTGGAGACGCGCCTGGCAGCGCTACACCCGGAGTGCCGTGCACCGTCCCAACCAAAGTTCCAACGACACTCCCAAGGGCACGAACACACTTTCACCGACCACGCATTTCGATCGCCGCAATCAGCTCCAGATTCAGCGCATGCTGCTGCGCCTGCCACCCGGCCAGCATCGCGGGATCGATCGCGGGCTGTTCATCCATTGCCGACAGGCGGCGCTTCCACCAGCTGCGGTAGCGGTAGTGCGAGACCTCACCGTTGATGTCGCTACCGACCAGACCGTGGCGCAGGCTGTCAATCAGCGCCAGCGCGTGCGGCAACAGCATTCGCCCCTGATCCCAATTGGTTCGCGCCACTTCCGGCGCGAACGCGTCCTTGTCGATCGACAAGTAGCTTGGCACGGCCTGCGTGCGCTGGAACTCGATGAATGTATCGACTAATGCAGCGGGCGAATCGAAGCCGCGGAAGGCGTGATCAAGGCCGAGCCGGCGCGCCCAACTGGTGTCCACGCCGATACTCCAATAGGTGAGTTTCCGGCGCCGCAGGGGGGTCAGGTAGTTCTCCCACGCATGACCGGCGCCGATGTCGCTGGAGGTGATGCCGAGCACATGCACGTGGCTGACCTGCGGCAGCAACGCCACCTTGCGCACCCACGAACCGCAGTGCACGCCGAACGGAAAGCGCATGTTGTCCGGGTGATTGTCCAACACCACGACCTGAAAGGGCCGCTCGACTGGCCGGCGCGCAATCAACGGCCAGCTCAGATGATGGAAGTCGCCGCTGCCCATGAACACGGTGCCATGATCGGCCGGTAGCATGTCATCGAGCACGGCGCCGAAACGCCGCATGGTGGCCAGCGAGCAACCGAAGCGGAGCGCCTCCTGCCAGTGCTCCAGCGGCAGTACCAGTGCGTCCGGCAGCGCACCCACCGAACGGTCGATGTCGAGCACGACTGAATGCTTCAACAGATCATTCATCGCCGCGCTCCGCCGCCAGCACCTGCCGATCGCTTTCAAAATGACCGCCGATCCGGCGCAACAATGCGCGCAGCAGGGGATTTCGTGCATATACGGCGTGACGGGTGAAGGTCATGCGGGCGCCCAGGAAGGATTTGACCTGCGGATCGGTCCAACCGGCCACGTAATGGGTCAGACCACGCTGGCGCGCGTAATCGAGGTTGTGCATCCAGCTGACGAAGTACAGATTGTGCTCGCGCGCTTGGGGGTAAGCGAAGCCGATGTACTTGTCGACCAGCTTGCCATCATGTACATAACACAGGTTCCAGCCGATCATCGCGCCGGCATGACGGTAGATGAACACCACGCCGCCGCTGTTCGCATCCTGCAGCACCGTTCGGAAGAACTCCGCACCCAGGCGATCAAAGTGGACTTCACTCTGCTCGTAGACGTTGTCGAACAGCGCCTGGAATGCCGCCAGCGTCGATGCATCGCGGAAACGCGCATCTCCCGTGGCGACCGCCTCGATGTCCAGATCGGCCCGCGAACGCAGCTTGCGCCGGATGTTCTTCCGGCGGCTGGGCGACAGCCGCGCCAGATACTCGTCGTTCGAGGCAAAATCGATCGGCACCCAGGCCAGCGCCTGGCCTTCCAGCAGGACAAAGCCCTGTGCTTCGCAGGCCGCGGCGAACGCGCCGGCATACTCGTTCGCGGCCGCATCGAGCAGCGGCGAATCCTGTGCGATGTCCTTGACGATCAGCAAGCGGCACTCGCGCCCGTAGCCACGCTTCAATCCTTGTGCCAGTTCCATCGGAGCCACCGACGGTGGCAGCAGCGCATATTCGGACACGGTGGTACCGGCAAACCGCGTGCGCCAGCACAGCAGACGGCCCCACCAGCGATAGCCGGGCAGGCCCGCAACTCTGCGGCGCAACGCGTCGTCTGCCGTGGTCAGCAGGTCGAATGGCGCCAGAAAGCAGGGCATGCCCTGCGGCGACTGCTCTACCCTGAAGTCCAGCGGCGGGTGCCGCATGAACGCGTCGAGCAGGGCAGCGGGTTCCAGTTGTGCGATGAAAGGCATGAGTAAGCCAACTTGCCTAGACTGTGCTGCGGATACCATTGTCGCCTGCCATCAAGGACCTCGCCATGACCGACTCCATCCAGCAACCGATCTTCGAGATCATTGCCAAGCAGGCCAAGGTCGACGTTGCCACGATCAAGCCCGAGTCCACCCTGAAGGACCTGGGCATTGCCTCGCTGGATGCGATCGAGCTGATCTTCGACATCGAGGAGCACTTCAACGTCAACTTTCCCGACCAGCAGGGGGCCAACTTCGACAGCGATACCGCGCAGAGCCTGGTTGACGCGGTGCACAAGGCGCTGGAACAAAAAGCCACCAGCGGCGAAGGAAACGCGTAATGTCCAGTGAGTCGCAGCGCCGGGTGGTGATCACCGGCATGGGCGCGATCAGCCCGCTGGGCATCGGTGCCGCAGCCCTGTGGCAAGGCTTGCGCGAGGGTCGCAGCGGAATCGGCCCGTTGCGCCACCCGGACGCCGACCGATTGAAACTGAAGATCGCCGCGCAAGTACCAACGAGCTTCGACCCGGCGGCTGACATCGACGCACATACCCTGCCCCTGCTCGATCGCACCTCGGCTTTCGCGCTGCATGCGGCTCGCGAGGCGGTCGGCCAGTCCGGCATTGATTTCGACCAGGACGACCTGGGTCTGCGCACCGCCGTGATTGTCGGCACCGGCGTCGGCGGCGAAACCACCCAGGACGAACAGAGCCGGCGACTGTACGCGGAAAATGCCCAGCGCACCCACCCATTGACCATCGTGCGACTGATGATCAATGCCTCGGCCAGCCACATCAGCATCGCGTACGGTGTGCGTGGTCCGACTTTTGTCGTGGCCAGCGCCTGCGCCTCGGCCAACCACGCCATCATCCAGGCGGCGCAAATGATCCGTTACGGCATGGTCGACGCAGCCATCACCGGCGGCACCGAGGCCTGCCTCACCTACGGTGCGATACGTGCGTGGGAAGCCATGCGCGTGCTGGCGGACGATACCTGCCGCCCGTTCAGCGCCAACCGGCACGGCCTGGTGCTCGGCGAGGGCGCGGCCATCTTCGTGCTGGAATCGCTGGAACATGCGCGTTCTCGCGGCGCCGCGATCCTGGCCGAGCTGGCCGGCTGCGGCATGACCGCTGACGCCACCGACATCGTGATGCCCAGTGCCGAAGGCGGTGCCAGAGCGATGAGCCAGGCAATGGCCGATGCCGGACTGGCGGCGCAGGATGTGGACTACATCAACGCCCACGGTACCGGCACGCAGGCCAACGACCCCACCGAAACCAAGGCGATCCATCTGGCATTCGGTGCACATGCCGATCAGCTCGCAGTATCCTCGACCAAGTCGATGCACGGTCATGCGTTGGGCGCCTCCGGCGCGCTGGAATTGGTGGCGGTGATCGGCGCACTGCGCGACAGCGTGGTGCCGCCCACGGCCAATCTGGACAAGCCTGACCCGGCCTGTGATCTGGACTACGTGCCGAATACGGCCCGCGAGATGCCGGTGCGCGCCGCACTGAGCAATTCGTTTGCGTTCGGCGGGCTCAACGCGGTGCTGGCGCTGAAACGCGCACCCTGACCTCTTCGCTGCTGTTGTCGTAGGAGCCCGCTTGCGGGCGATGCTCTGGCTCGAACCAACCAGCGAGCAGCGCCCGCGGGCGGGCTCCTGCGGCGACAGCGGCGCGCGACTTGGGCTCAGGCCTTCTTGGCCTTGGTCAGCAACTGATCGAGCAGGCTGATCGCCAGGTCGATTTCCTCATGGGTGATCTCCAGCGAGGGCGCGAGGGTGATCACGTTCTTGTACCAGCCGCCCACGTCAAGCACGAGGCCGATCTTCTTGCCGTTGTGCTCAAGATCGCCAGCCAGGCCGATATCGACCATCTTGTCGAGCAGTGCCTTGTTCGGGGTGAAGCCGTCCTCGGTGCAGATCTCGGCGCGCAGAGCCAGGCCGAGGCCGTCGACGTCGCCGATTTCCTTGTGCCGCTTCTGCAGGTCGCGCAGGCCCTCCAGGAAATGCGCGCCTTTCTTCGGCACGCTGGTCTCGTAGTCCAGCTCGTAACCCATCTTGATCACTTCCAGGCCCAGCGCCGTGCCCAACGGATTGGAATTGAACGTGGAGTGGGTGGAGCCCGGCGGGAAGATGGTCGGATTGATCAACTCCTCGCGCGCCCACAAACCGGACAGCGGATTGAGGCCGTTGGTCAGCGCCTTGCCAAACACCACGATGTCCGGCGTGACGCCGAAGTTCTCGATCGACCACAGCTTGCCGGTGCGCCAGAAACCCATCTGGATTTCATCGGACACCAGCAGGATGCCGTACTGATCGAGCACCTTCTTCAGGCCCTTGAAGAAGCCCGCCGGCGGGATCACGTAGCCACCGGTACCCTGGATCGGCTCGATGTAGAACGCGGCGTACTCGCACTGGTTCGTCTTCGGATCCCACACGCCGTTGTATTCGGTCTCAAACAGGCGCGCGAACTGATGCACGCAGCTGTCCGAATACTCTTCCGGGGTCATGCCCTTCGGGCGGCGGAACGGATACGGGAACGGCAGGAACATCGCGCGATCGCCGAAGTGGCCGAAGCGGCGCCGGTAACGGTAGCTGGAGGTGATCGCCGAGGCGCCCAGGGTGCGCCCGTGATAGCCGCCCTCGAACGCGAACATCAGGCTCTTGCCGTTGCAGGCATTGCGCACGATCTTCAGCGAATCCTCGATCGCCTGCGCACCACCCACGTTGAAGTGCACGCGACCGTCCAGGCCGAACTTCTTCTTAGCATCCAGCGCCACCGCCTTGGCCAGCTCGATGCGGGTCTGGTGCAGGTACTGGCTGGCCACTTGCGGCAGCAGGTCGATCTGCGCCTTCAGCACATCGTTGAGGCGCTTGTTGCCATAGCCGAAGTTGACCGCCGAGTACCACATCTGCAGGTCGAGGAACGGCGTGCCCGCAGTGTCGAACATGTAGCTGCCTTCACCGTGGCGGAAGATCTTCGGCGGGTTCACATAGTGGACGGTGTCGCCAAACGAGCTGTACTTCGCCTCGTCGGCGAGCAACTGCGCGTCGTCGATCACCACGGAAGCATTTTTGTCGAAAGCATTCATCAGAAATCCGCAATCAAGTCAGGGTAATGAGAGGCGAAGACGAAACAACGAGCGGCGCGATACCCGTCAAGCTATCGACGGAACCGCCAGCGCGGGCGCGTTGGAAAGGTCTTCAATCAGACTGCCATCGAGCAGCCGAGGAAGCAGCTCCAGCGCATCTTCGAAACCGGTGATCGGCACGTAGTCGATGCCGGCGGTGCGGCAATGTTCGATCAGGCGATGCTTGGCGAAAACGAAATCGGCACGGTCGGCCGCGCAGAAATCCGAGACACCATCACCGATCAGCAAGGTCTTCGCACCGCCCGTGCGGGCCTGTGCCAGGCAAGCGCATTTGCAGGTACCGCTGCGGCAACCCTCGGCCTGGAACGGCGAGCTCAACTGCCACAGCTTCGGTGGTACGCCGGGCGCCAGATGATTCGCGGCCATCGGCAGGTCGTCCAGCCCATAGCGGCCAAGGATCTGCTGGATCGCGACATCGAGGCCGTCGCTGACCACGCGGATCGGCACGTTGAGTTCACGCGCTTTCGCCACGAAATCCGGGAACGCGTGATCGATCCACAGCCCGGCCAGATGCTCGTCGAGCTCGGCGCGGCTCATCTGCAGCAGG